>Ga0302321_100000021_pt1 | contig 176342 bp, 130 predicted proteins | sample Fen_T0_1_FD_202505 | JGI IMG/M metagenome (GOLD analysis project Ga0302321, IMG submission 202505) | Peat permafrost microbial communities from Stordalen Mire near Abisko, Sweden - Fen_T0_1 | ecosystem: Environmental > Terrestrial > Soil > Wetlands > Permafrost | place: Sweden: Abisko...
CCTCATTTTTTGTGGGGGGCCGCTTTCCCCTATTCTCTTTATTAATTTTTTGCCCTCTTAGCCAAACCCCCGAAACCCACTTCCACTTGCTTTAATGTGAGTTCGATATAATATTCTTTTTGATAATATTGAGATAACCCAACTTGTAACTCGTAACTGCATGAAGATAACAAAACTATACAAAGAATTTATTCAAAGCGAAAAGGCCGGTGGATTGGTTCTGGTTTTTGCCACCGTTTTGTCGCTCGTAGTGGCCAACTCGGGTTGGCAAACTGCGTATACTCACTTTTGGCATATCGACATGGGTGGACATACGTTGGTGCATTGGATCAATGATGGCCTGATGACTATTTTCTTTTTGCTCATCGGACTGGAATTGGAACGCGAAATATATCAGGGAGAGCTGTCCGATATGAAAGGTGCTTTGCTTCCTATCTTTGGTGCACTGGGTGGTATGCTGATACCTGCTGGTTTGTTCCTATTGCTGAACTTCGGTACGGCCACGCAAGATGGAGCGGGTATTCCTATGGCTACGGATATTGCTTTTGCTATTGGTATTCTGTCACTATTGGGTAATCGTGTCCCTACATCTCTGAAAGTGTTTCTTACCGCTCTGGCGGTTATCGATGACCTTGGGGCTATCATTGTTATTGCCATTTTTTATACCACGTCCATTGCCTTCTCTAATTTGTTTATAGCATTGGGTATTCTTGCTTTTCTTTTCCTTTTGAATAGATTAAAGGTGCATAACCTTATCCCTTATCTTATCGGTGGCGTTGTTATGTGGTATTTTATGTTGCACTCGGGCGTACATGCCACCATCACCGGTGTATTGTTGGCGTTTGTTATTCCTTTTGGCAATGGAGATAAGAAAACGGCTTCTTCTGTTCTGCAGCATTTCCTTCACAAGCCGGTTGCTTTCATCATACTTCCCATCTTTGCCTTGGCCAATACGGCTATCGTGCTAAGTTCCGATATGGGGCAAGTGCTCACTCAGCATTACAGTTTGGGAATAGCGCTCGGACTTATTGTCGGCAAGCCTCTGGGCATTTTCTTGTTCTCTTTTGTGGCGGTCGCCTTCGGATTTTGTAAGCTCCCTGATGATTTGAATTGGAAATCCATCCTGGCTGTAGGTTTTTTGGGAGGAATAGGTTTTACCATGTCTATCTTTATTACCTTACTAGCTTTTGATAATGAAACGATTATCAATAATGCTAAATTTGTAATCCTGCTTTCTTCTTTAATTGCAGGGCTTATTGGCTTTTTTGGTTTGAAATTTGTACTCACCACGCCACAGATAGAAGAAGAGGAATAGTAATCATCGATGATGATGCCGGGAATATTTAAGATCACATATTACTCATTAGCATCAATAGATGAACATTCGTCTGAAAATCGCTTCATACATCTTATTTCAACTTGCAAACAAAGCAATTGATTGATTAAAAACACTTACCTTTGTCTACAGCTTTTAAAACAAGTTGCAGTTGGTCTAAAATAAACAACCCGAATAACCGTTATTAGAATATCCTTTAATTAAACAAGTATAAAATGATGCTTTCAATCTTACTACAAGCAACACAAGTTGTTGATACTGTCAATTCAGCAGTTAGTTCTATTCCTGTTGTAGCTAAACCCACCGAAATGTCACTTTGGGATGTTGTCTTAAAAGGTGGTCCAATCATGATTCCCATCGGAATCCTTTTTGCAGTAGCTATTTTCATATTTATCGAACGGTATATCACTGTACGCAATGCATCGGCAAGCGAAGGTGATTTTATGAATAACATCAAAGATCTTATTGAATCGGAGAAGATTGACAAAGCCTTGGCGCTGTGTAAGAAAAACAGCTTGCCTATTGCCCGTATGGTGGAAAAAGGGATCAAGAGAATCGGACGTCCTATCAAGGAAATCGAAGAATCGATAGAGATTGTAGGTAAGTTTGAGGTGTACGAATTGGAAAAAGGACTTCCTATTTTGGCTGTTATTGCCGGTATTGCTCCTATGTTCGGATTCCTTGGAACCATTTTGGGGGTAATCAAAATCTTCTTTGACATTTCTCAAACAAGCGATGTAAGTATTGGTGCTGTATCTTCAGGTCTTTATGTAAAGATGGTGTCGAGTGCCTCCGGACTTATTGTAGGTATTTTGGCTTACGTTTTTTACAACTGGTTGAATATTAAAATTGGCAAGGCTGTAAATAAAATGGAACGTAATGCAATGAATTTTATTGACTTTTTGCAGGAACCTAACAAATGAATCTACGTCAAAAAAACAAAGCAGGAGCCGAGATTTTTACCTCCGCGATGAATGACATTATGTTCTTCCTAATGTTGTTCTTTATTATTGTGTCTACACTTCTCAATCCGAATGTTATCAAACTGAGTTTGCCAAGTGCCAAGAATACACAGTCGCTGCATAAAAAGGAAATACTCCTTTCGGTGAATAAAGATTTGCAGTACTTTGTCAATAACCAACAAGTGCCCTTCGAACAATTACAATCTGTACTGTCAGTAGAAGCAAATAAAGATAAAGAAGCTTTTGTCGTTCTTCGTTGTGATAAGACCCTTGCCATTCAGCAGTTGGTCAATGTGCTCGAAATAGGCAACAAGCTAAACGTAAAGATGATTCTCGCGACACAAAAGGAGTAGGGCTCTATAAGTTGCTCATTAAATAATATCGACATAGCTTTAGTACTATGTCCCGACCAAAATCCCTTATCGAATTTATTTTCGGTAAGGGATTTTTCTTTTCTAACCTTATTTATCTGAGTTTGGTATATTCATTCATTCTGAGACTTCAAGTCATTGTATGAATAGGGTAAGAAACATCTCGTTATTGACTGAATATAATGACTTCTACTTGTGTTCAGATATGAATAACAGGTTGATGACAGCTCAATGGTTCTGACTGCTTGGTTGGATAGACTGAGTGGTACAGTGTTCCCGAAAACAAAGTGTTGGTGAAGTACTTCAAGTCATTGCATTAGTAATATAAAAGGTAATATTAGCTGTACCGGGATATAAGGGCAAATAAAAAGCCTTGCAGAATCATCTGCAAGGCTTTTCGGGCTTTTATAAAACGTATTTCTATGAATTATTTCTTTGCTTCTTCCAACTTTTTGTTTGCTTTCTTAGCTTTGGCCATACTAACTAGTTTTTCCATTTCTACCGTAATTGGCGAAGCGATAAATACTGAAGAGTATGTTCCGATAAAGATACCAAACAACATAGCGAAGATAAATCCGCGGATAGTTTCACCACCGAAAATGAACATAGCAAGTAATGTCAGAATTACAGTTGCTGTAGTACTGAATGTACGTCCCAACATTTCATTTACCGATAAGTTGATCAGCGATATTCTGTCTCGTTTAGGGAACAACAGTACGTTTTCACGGATACGGTCATAATTGATTACCGTATCGTGGACTGAGTATCCGATTACCGTCAGAATAGCTGCAATAAACGCCTGGTCGATCTCCATAGAGAATGGAAGGAAACCATAGAATAAAGAGAATAGTCCTAATGTGATAACCGCATCGTGAGCCAATGAAACAATAGCACCTAAAGCATAACCCCATTCTCTGAATCGGATAAAGATATATAAACCGATACCAAAGATAGCGAAGATTACTGCCCAGAATGCAGATCTCTTAATATCATCAGCTACAGTTGGTCCTACTTTTTGTGAACTTTTGATGTTTTCTTTGATAAACTGAGCTTTAGTTACAGAATTTGTAAGCAAAGGTTTCAAGTTATCATATAGTTTACCTTCAATTTCATTATCAATGGTTGGTGAGTTATCAGTGATTTTGTATTTCGTTGCAATACGTACCTGATTATCCGAGCCGATTGAAGTTACTTGTGGCATATCACCCTCAAATGCATTGTCGAGCAATTTACGTACATGATCAGCATTTACAGTTTTGTCGAAGCTTACAACGTAGTTACGTCCACCAGAGAAGTCAATACCCAAACTGAATCCACGAGTTGCAAATGAGATGCAGCTAATCAATATCAGGGCAATTGAAAGACCATAGAACCATTTACGTAATCCCATGAAGTCAATTTTCGTATCTTTAAACCAGTTTTTAGTTACCCCGGTAATAAATGAAATCTCTTTTGCGCTTTTGTGGTCAGCATATAAATACAACATGTAACGTGTAAGGAACACTGCAGTAAAGAACGATGTTACTACACCGATAATTTCAGTTACAGCAAAACCTTTGATAGGACCTGTACCGAAATAAGCAAGGATAACTCCGGTAATGATAGTAGTTACGTTCGAGTCGATAATTGCAGAAAGAGCATGACCAATACCATCGTCAATAGCTTTACGCATGGTCTTACCTTTGTTCATTTCCTCACGGATACGTTCATACATAAGTACGTTGGCATCTACCGCCATACCCAACGTCAGAACAATACCCGCTATACCCGGTAAAGTAAGTACCGCACCAAATGAGGCAAGTACTCCGAACAGGAAGAATACGTTGATAAGTAAGGCAATATCGGCAATAAGACCCGGTACAATTCCGTAATATGCAATCATATAAAGCAGTACCAATATGAAAGCGATGATAAATGAAATTAATCCATTGTCAATAGCTTCTTGTCCTAAGGTTGGTCCTACAATGTTTTCTTGTACAATACGTGCAGGTGCAGGCATCTTACCCGATTTCAATGTGTTTGCTAAATCCTTCGCTTCTTCTACAGTAAAGTTACCGGTAATTTGTGAGTTACCACCTTCAATCACTGTGTTTACTGTTGGGAATGAGTAAATATATCCATCCAAAGCAATAGCAATTGATTTGCCGATATTGTCTTTGGTCATACGTGCCCATGTTTTTGAGCCTTCAGCATTCATCGACATGCTTACGTTAGCATAAGCCGAAGTCTGAGTAAAGTCAGCACGAGCGTCGGTGATTACGTCACCGCCAAGAGGTGCACGACCATCACGGTTCGTAATTTTAATCGCAACAAGTTGGAATATCTCTCCTTTTTTGTCGATAGCTTTTACTGTCCAACGTAGACCTAAGTCACGTGGTAACACTTCTTTTACTTGTTTTGTTGCAAAATAGGCATTGATTTGAGCAGTATCTTTGCTTTGAGCCAATCCAACGATTGGACCGCGTCCGCCACGTGGGTCAACTTGAAGTATCGCAAACAATGGATTTTCTTTGCGGCTTTGCTCTCTCATTTTCGTTGAATCTGTTTTTGATTCAACTTTCTTGGCCATTTTGCCCAATGCAGCTTTTAAACTGTCTACTTTGTTTACAACTTTAGCATCTTTATTTGCCGCAGTAGTTTTAGCCGCAGTAGTATCTACTTTAACTGCCGATTTGCCTGATGCCGATTGCATAGCATACAACAAGCTGTTTGCTTGTGCTAGGTTCGGATAGATTTCGCTTATGTCATATGTTTCCCAGAATTCCAGGTTGGCAGATCCTTGTAGCAATTTACGAACACGTTCTGGTTCTTTGATACCCGGAAGTTCAATCAGGATACGTCCTGTTCTGTCTAACTTTTGGATGTTTGGTTGAACTACACCGAATCGGTCGATACGAGTACGCAATACATTGAATGAATTGCTGATAGCTCCGTCGACTTCTGTTCTCAATACTTTTACTACATCATCGTTAGAAGTTGTAAGTGAAATTTTGTCTTTCAACTCAAAAGTACTGAAAATGGTTGCTAACTTAGCGTTAGGATCAAGTTTTGTGTACGTTTTGACAAATAAATCCAGGTAAGGAATTTGACTGTTGGTCTGTTGGAGTTTGGTGGCTTCAACTAAAGCTTGGTTGAAAGTGGCATTGGTATTGAAGTCAGATAACGAGCGAATAATATCGGGAACCGATACTTCTAACGTTACGTTCATACCGCCTTTCAAGTCGAGACCAAGATTGATTTCTTTTTCGCGACATTCTTTTAGCGTGTAACCCAACCATACTTTTTCACTAGCAATTGAGTCTAAGTAGTTGTACTCCTTTAATTTGTCGCCAGCGGCGTACTCTTTAGCTTTTTTGTTGTAAGTGCCTGTTACAAAGCTAAACGAAAGGTAAAATAAGCACACTAAAGTAAGTGCTATTGCAAAAAGTCTTACAAGTCCTTTGTTTTGCATGGAAAATTTTTATTTAAAATAAGACAATAATTATTTCTAATTTTTAACGAGGTGCAAATATAGCATTTTTTTCATTACAAACATAAAGAAATGGGCAACTAAACAGCTAATAAATGTAATTAGACTGAATTTATTTACTCCTCCGGCAAATAACTTTCTATTATTCCCGTTAAACTTGTCATTTTGATGTGTTTTATACTCTTTATTGAAAAAATAATTGTAGTTAATGCTCAATTATACAGACTGCTATTCAAATATTCTGACTACTTGTCAAAAAAATAACGTGCTAATAGTTGCATATTCCAAAAAAAGCAGTACTTTTGCACCTACAAAATGGCACTAATGAGTTAGTGTTTGTAAATAAGCAAAGCATACAGTGAAGTACTTGTTTTATAGTGCAAACTGAAAAATATATCGCGGAGTGGAGCAGTGGTAGCTCGTTGGGCTCATAACCCAAAGGTCGTTCGTTCGAGTCGGGCCTCCGCAACTAAGGAAAAGGCTGTTTCATTTGAAGCAGTCTTTTTTATGTTTATAAATAATGCCGAATGATTGATTTCATTCGGCATTATAGTATTTGGTTGTTAATTGTTAAGTAGTAATTCCTTTAAAGACTTTCTCCAAAATCGGTTCTGAATTTTGCCATTAATTTTTGAGGCCAGTCGGATGTTGGTTCCAATCCGCCCATAAAGAAACGTAGCACAGGCGGTTCGTATACAAAACGTAAACCTCCAATTAGTTCGCGGTTATCGTACAACCAGTTCAAACGATCTTCGACATATTTTATTTGCGAAAGTGTAAATACACGACGTGGAACTGCTAAACGAAGTAATTCCATATCGGCGTATGTTTCATTGCCGTATTCATCACGTTGGTTGGAGATAGAGCCACGCTCCATACCCCGAACTCCCGAAACTAAAAATAATGCTGCCGCCAAAGCACCTGCGGGATACTCGGTTTGAGGAATGTGTGAGCAAACCTGCATTGCATCAACGTGAGCGCCCAATACTCCAGCCGGCTTAATAACAGGGATACCCTTTGCATCCAATGCGTCGACAAGATATTTGATAAAGCTTGGGCTTTGACAAATCATTGTTTCGTCCAATGTTTCGTAAAGACCTACTGCCATTGCTTCAATTTCGCGAATGGAAATGCCACCGTAAGTAAGGAAACCTTCGTAAAGTGGTACCAATGCTTCTAATTCTTTGAAAATTTCTAGTTTATCGGTACAAATACCACCACCGCGTGATGAACTGATTTTACGTGCAGAAAAGTAAACCAGGTCGGCCAAAGCAGTCATGGTTTTCATTACTTCACCCATATTGGAGTTTTTAAATTCTTCTTCACGTTTCAAAACTAGGTATGCATTTTCACCAAGCAAACTCGCATCAAGAACCAAACGGATACTGTATTTGTCGGCAATTGCACGGACATCACGTAAGTTTTGCACTGAGAATGGTTGACCGCCAATAAGGTTAGTCGAAGCTTCCATTCTGATAAATGGAATGTTGCTAGCACCTTGATGTTTAATTACCTCTTCCAACTTTTCGATATTCATATTTCCCTTAAAAGGGTGGTCGGAATTGATAACATAAGCTTCAGGATATAAAAGTTCTGCGATTTTGCCACCATTTTGGGTGATGTGAGCCATTGCAGTGGTGAAGTGGTAGTTCATTGGTACCAGACTGCCTTTTTTTACATAGGCAATGGAAATAATGTTTTCGGCAGCACGTCCCTGGTGAACCGGAAGGAGAAGTTCTTTGCCCAGTACATCTTTAACTGCTGTTTGCAAACGAACGAAGCTTTGTGAACCGGCATAAGCATCGTCACCTTGCATCATTGCTGCCAATTGGTTGTCACTCATTGCATTGGTGCCGGAGTCGGTAAGCATGTCGAGAAAAACGTCTTTGGTGCTAAGGCGGAAAGTGTTGAAGCCCCCTTCGTAAAGTGCCTCCAATCGACGTTCGATAGGTACTAAGTTTAATTTTTGTACGATGCGTACTTTGTGAAGTTCCAATGGGATGTTTTCTCCACTGTAGAATTTAATTTCTTGCATAATGTTAGATGGTAATTTTTGAATGTATATATTTAAGAACAATATTTTCTTTCAAAAAAAATTAGCGTGCTAAGGTTGGAAGCACGCAATCTGATAAATGTATTGCTTGAATTGCAAATCAATATATTTACATTCGCAAAGATAATGATTTTTTTGAAAATCAATCAAAAAGATGAAGGAATGAAACTGGTGGAGATGCTTTTTGTGTTTTTTTTGTGTTTTAAAACGTGGTTTAGATTCTGGTGATTTTACATCGGTCTTGATGTAAAATTACCAGAATTTTACTAGATATTTATGTGAGTAAAAGTATTTTTCAATCCATTGTATAAAAGGAGTCTGTTTGAAAGCACTGTTCCCAAACCAGTGAGAATTTTTATAGCCTCCATTGCCATGAGACTACCAATGATTCCCGGAATTGCGCCCACTACGCCACCTGGTTCTGATAATTCTATGGGTTGAGATCCAAAAATATCGGAGTAGGAGGGACTTCCTTTGTAATTAAAGACACATAACTGACCTTCAAATTCGCGAATAGCACCATGAATAAACGGGATGTTATGCTGAATGCTCTTTTTGTCAATCAAATACCTCGTGCTATAACTATCGGTGCAGCCGATTACCAAATCATAATTAAGAAAAATTTTGTCTGCAGATTCAGATGTCAGGAATTCGTTATATGTCAGAATTTCGACGAATTTATTCAGATTTCTCATTTTGTGTGCTGCAATTTCAACCTTCGATTGTCCGATCTCCTTTTCTGCATAAAGTATTTGTCGTTGAAGATTAGATAGTGAAACGGTATCTCCATCCACGATGCCGATTTTACCAACTCCGGCGGCCACAAGATACTGAATTACGGGACAGCCCAAACCGCCTGCGCCAATCACCAGTACCTTACCGGTTTTAAGAGTTAATTGACCTTTTTCTCCAAAATTTTCGATGATGATATGGCGACTATATCTTTCTTTTTCTTCTTCGGAAAGTATCATGCGATTTGTGTTTTAAAGTCATCTTGCAAACATTCATCCCAGTCTTTCCAAACTACTTCATAACCACTTTTTCGAATATCATTTTCCACCACTTGTGGAGTTCTTTCATCGCTAACAGCAAATTGTTCCAGTGCCTCAGGATATGTGGCATAACCACCGGGATCAGTTTTTGAACCTGCACTCATGGAAGTAACACCTAATTGCAAAATGTTATTCCGAAATTCTTTATTTTCTCTTGTTGACACAGAAATATCCACATCGTGATCAAACAAACGAAATGCCAACATCAACTGAACATATTCTTTGTCCGTCATAATAACATTGGGTTGGAAATGACCATTTTCTGAGGGGCGCATTCTTGGAAAATTGACGCTGTATTTTGTTTTCCAATAATTCTTTTGCATGTATCGAAGATGGTAGGCCATCATACTAACATCTGTGCGCCAATTTTCTAACCCAATTAATACACCCATGCCCACTTTATGTACTCCAGCTTGTCCCATTCGGTCGAACCCGTTTACACGCCAATCAAATTTGGATTTCATACCCCGCGGATGATATACATTGTAACGTGCTTTATTGTAGGTTTCCTGAAAGCAAACAACTCCGTAAAGACCGGCTTGAGTTAGCTGAGCATATTCATCCGTTGCGAGCGGCATTACTTCGATGGATAAATTATTGAACAGCGGTTTTGATATCCAGATTGCATTTTTGATGTACTCTACGCCTGCGTCACGTGGGTTTTCTCCTGTTACTAAGAGTAAATTCTGAAATGGACCAATTTTTTTTATAGCCTTCAATTCATTCATTATCTCATCATCGGTTAGAATGATGCGTTTGATGGGGTTGCTGTGCTGAAATCCGCAGTAAACACAGGAATTCATACACGAATTAGTGAGGTACAAAGGCACATACATCGAAATGGTTTTTCCAAACCGCATCTGTGTATAATCTCGACTAAGTTCAGCCATTTGTTCCAAATAAGGTTCGGCAGCGGGTGAAATCAAGGCCATAAAATCATCTACAGTCAATTGATCTTTCGATTTCTGAATGGCACGTTCCACATCGCCCGATGTCTTGGCATTAATGGTCTTGGTTGTTTCTTCCCAGGATATATTTTCTAATTCGTCTGAAAACATAATTGATTTGAATTAAGATAGAAATGAAGTTAACGGGCTGCTAGCATGTGCTCCCATTGATTTAATACCCAATTTAGCCTCGAAAGCCATGCGACCGGCTTCAACAGCCATTTTAAAAGCAATTGCCATTCGAATCGGGTCGTTGGCAACGGCGATGGCGGTATTGATAAGAACGGCATCAGCGCCCATTTCCATGGCTTCAGATGCATGTGATGGCGCTCCAAGACCTGCATCCACTACCACCGGCACATTGCTTTGTTCAATAATGATACGAAGAAACTCACGCGTTTGTAATCCCTGATTAGAGCCAATCGGCGAACCCAAGGGCATAACGGCAGCTGCACCGGCATCCTCCAACTTTTTGCAAAGAACAGGATCGGCCTGAATATACGGAAGCACAATAAAACCTTCTTTAGCAAGGGCTCGTGTGGCTGCAAGCGTTTCCTCTCCATCGGCAAGTAGATACTTTGGATCGGGATGAATCTCGAGTTTTATCCAGTTTGTGCCCAGCGCTTCACGGGCTAGTTGTGCCGCAAATATCGCCTCTTTGGCATTGCGTACACCCGAAGTATTGGGCAAAAGATTAATCCCCGGGTATTGAATATGCATGAGCATGTCATCTGCGTTGTCTCCAATATTTACACGTTTGAGTGCAACTGTTACCAGTTCAGAGCCGGAAGCAAGTATAGCTTCTCCCATGGTTCTGTTTGAGCTGAACTTGCCGGTTCCTGTAAATAAGCGGGAACTGAATTCTTTGCCTGCAATAATTAATGGTTTCATATTTTTATGAATGTATTATTTGTTGATATTTTTGTATGTTCAATTCAATGTTATTCTCAGCGAGGATGGCTCTGGCTGCAGCAATGCCGTGAATTCCGCTTTGCAGTAAATCTTCAATGTCATTCGGTAGAATGCCTCCGATGGCTACTATTGGAATATTTTTCCCGGCTTCCTTAAGTCGACTAATTGTATGACAATAACCTTCTTTTCCAAGGACGGGACTGAGATTTTTCTTTGTCGTTGTGAAACGAAACGGTCCCATCCCCACATAATCTACTCCTCTATCCATCAATGATAATCCATCTTCAAAGGTATTGGCAGTGCCTCCTATAATAAAATTCGGTCCTAGTAGTTTCCTGGCTTCGGCAGGGCAAAGGTCATTTTTACCAAGATGTACACCATGCGCTCCGGTTCTCAATGTCAGTTCGGCATTGTCATTAATCAATAATATGGCATCGTGAGCAGTTGCTACAGGAAGAATCTTTTTTATTTCCTGTTCAATTTCCTCCTCTGAGTAATCTTTCATCCTCAATTGAACCCATTTGCAACCGGCTTTGTATGCCCGAATGGCTTGATCGGCATGTGAAATATCCGGGTGATTGATGGTGATAAACTGAAATTTGGCAATGGTTTTATTTGTTGTCATGATAACCTAAGTTTGAATCGTTGCTTAAAATAAATTTCTCTACATAGCTTTTGGCGATGGTGCAACTGTCAAGCAAATTAATACCTTTTGCAAGGTTGGCGGTGATGGCCGCTGATAGCACACAACCAGTTCCATGCTTCGATCTCCCCTGAAATGAATTTCCCTCAATCTCGATTGATTGTCCTTCTGAATAAAGTACATCACAACCGGTTTTTTCTTTTCTGTGCCCGCCTTTCAATAATATAGAACTGGTAGTTTCAACGGTCGAAAACTTAGTGGGATCGACGTTCCACAACGTTTGAAATTCATTCCAATTTGGAGTGATAACCGAACAATATTCGACTAAATAGCGAAGCTGGAGGGATTGTTCTGAATGAAAATTAAAGCCGGAGGAACTTTTTAGAATAGGATCCCATACAATATGAATGTCAGGACTTAATTTTTTTGCTAGCTGAATAACTTGTAGCAAAGTATTAAAGTTTTTTATTAGTCCAATTTTCAATGCTTTGAAATCGTACTTTTTCATCAATAGCTCCATCTGATTCAAAATGTCATTTACATCTATCCACTTTACATCGATAAACTCATTATCAGTTTGAAAAGTGTTCGATGTGATGATGCCCATTCCATAGACACCGAATGATTCGAATGTTTTGATGTCTGCCAGCACTCCCGCACCGGCTGTTGGATCGAAGCCGGCTATGGTTAAGCAAAAGGGGCGATTATTTTTCATGTTGAAAACGATTGAAAATTTCTATAACTTGTGTTAGGGAGTGATTTGCTTTTATCGGTTCCCAAATACTTCCCAATATGGCAAAGTCATCAAACCCTAATCCTTTTACTTGTGTTACATTGTCCAACGTTATGCCTCCGAGCGCGATGACTTTAAAGTTTCTTTGTGACAAAAGTTCAGTTTTAAGCCTGTCCAAACTCCATTGTTTTGAATACCCTGCTTTTGATATAGATGGAAATAAAGGACTCAGAAATACATAATTAATGGAATTGTCTATATCTTTCAAATCCAAGAGTTCGTGAACAGCCAAACTCTTTTTACACTGCACTTTTTCGTAACTTCGAATTTGTCCTTTCGAATTCTCTGTAAAGTGCAACCCTCTGATTTTAAACGTCTCAAATAGCTCGTAATGACTATGAATCATAATTCGAGAATGAAACTTCTCATCAATTTTTGAAATCAATTCATACATTTGCAAAGCAGTTGCCTTCGGTTTTCGCAGATGTAATATCTCCAATCCTTTATCGAAAAATGCATTGATGAATTTTTCTTCATCGAGTATAAACTCAGGTTCGGTGATAAGAATCATAATTTACCCCCAGCCCCTAAAGGGGAGCCAAGGTTACTTTTGTTTTCAGTATAGTTTGACAAAAAAAAATTTCAAAACATTTTTCTGTTCTCCGTCAGCTGACGGATTAGGGGTCAAATATAAACTTCGCTACCCTTTTTGCGAAATAATTGCGCTTTTTCGTCCATTTTTTGAGCCATGTCTCTAATCTCGTGACTGGCTTTCATGGAGCAAAAGTGCTCGCCGCACATGGAGCAAAAGTGTGTTGATTTGTATCCTTCGTCGGGCAAAGTGGAGTCGTGGAAGCACATGGCTTTTTCGGGGTCGAGTCCAAGCGCAAACTGATCTTTCCAACGGAATTCAAATCGTGCTTTACCCATGGCGTTATCGCGAATATCTGCTCCCGGAAATCCTTTGGCGAGATCTGCAGCATGCGCAGCTAGCTTGAATGTTACAACACCTTCACGCACATCCGTCTTGTCGGGCAATCCCAAATGTTCTTTTTGAGTTACATAGCAAAGCATGGCTGTGCCCAATACTGCAATCATTGTTCCACCAATGGCTGAGGTAATATGATCGTAACCAGGTGCAATGTCGGTAACGAGTGGCCCAAGTGTATAAAATGGGGCTTCTTCGCAATACTCTAATTGTAAGTCCATATTCTCTTTGATTTTATGGAACGGCACATGTCCTGGGCCTTCAATAATTACTTGCACAAAATGTTTGCGTGCTATGCGGTTTAAATCACCCAATGCTTTCAATTCTCCAAACTGTGCACGGTCATTTGCATCGGCAATACAGCCTGGACGCAAACCATCACCAAGTGAAACGCCTACATCGTATTTCGCCAATATCTCACATATTTCATCAAATTGAGTGTACAGAAAGTTTTCTTTGTGATGAAACAAGCACCATTTTGCCATAATAGCACCACCGCGCGAAACGATTCCGGTTACGCGTTTTTGTGTCATTGGTATGTGGTGAAGAAGGAGTCCTGCGTGGATGGTGAAATAATCCACACCTTGTTCGCATTGTTCAATCAGTGTATCTTTATAAATTTCCCATGTCAGCTCTTCCACTTTCCCATTTACTTTTTCCAAGGCTTGATACAATGGCACTGTGCCCACTGGGACGGGAGAATTGCGGATAATCCATTCGCGCGTTTCGTGAATGTTGGCACCAGTAGAAAGATCCATGATAGTATCCGCTCCCCAGCGAAACGACCAAACGGCTTTCTCCACCTCTTCGGCAATACTTGATGAAGTGGGAGAGTTACCAATATTGGCATTTATTTTTACCAGAAAATTACGGCCGATAATCATCGGTTCTGCTTCGGGGTGATTAATATTGGCAGGTAAAATAGCTCTTCCTGCTGCTATCTCGCTTCTCACAAATTCAGGTGTGATGTGCGATATTGGAACTTCAATCTTATTCGCAGTTCCGTTTTGTTTTCTTATTTCCTCTAGGTATTCTTGCGAACGTTGATTCTCACGAATAGCAACATATTCCATTTCTGGAGTAATAATTCCCTGACAGGCGTAATAATATTGCGATACGCATTTCCCAGACTTTGCGCGAAGCGGTTTTGTGTTTACATGTTCAAAACGCAACTGATCAAGACTCTTATCTTGCATTCGTTCAGTACTGTACTTCGACGAAAAATCAGGTAGTATCTCAACGTCATTCCTGTCCAATATCCATTTTTGGCGAAGACGGGGAAGTCCTTTACTGAGATCGACCGTGAATTCAGGATCGGTAAATGAGCCGGAGGTGTCGTACACGGTAATTGGCGTGTTTTGTTCAACGATTCCATTGCTGTGCAAGGTGACCGAAAGTTGTATTTCGCGCATACCTACTTTGATGTCGTGTAGTTTTCCTTCTACATACACTTTTTTAGAATTTGGAAATGGCTTCCCAAAAATGTCATTTGATGTTGATGTCATGTTTTGTGTGTTTTTATTTGTAAGTGAGATATGCTCAAATACTGAGTGCTAACCCTAAGAAGAATTAAATGGCTTTGTGTCTGAAACGTGGTTTGATTAAAAGCTTTCTACTTCTTCTCTTGCTCCCCTTTAGAGTTTATCCGTCAACTGACGGAGGTTGGGGGTCTTGTAGTGGGGCAATTTCAACCTCCGCTACATGCTTTGATGACGAGCATGCTGTCATTCTCTTGCAGCATAGTTGTTTTCCAAAGATGTTTTGGAACGATGGTTTCGTTTACGGCAATAGCTTTGCCGGCTGGGTCGAGTAGGAGGATGTTTAGTACAAACTCGTGCACAGTGGTTCCATCGGGAACTTTTTTTTGTTCGGAATTAATTTGGATATTCATATCAAATAAAAATTAATTTATAATTTGTTATTTGAAATAAAAGAGGGGGTTCTGTTGCCTCGGATGATAGGCGTAAAGTTCCCTTGTCAGCATTACCTGACCAGGTTCGATGGGTATAATCTCAGTCTGTTTTTAATTAGACACCCCTTTTAGATTTCGGTTGCAAATGTAGTAAGATAATTCTTGTAAATCCTAATTTGGTAGCAGAAATTGTGTAAATAAATTACAAACTGTTGGAGTTGAGAGTATAAATGACTTTGCTTTATGACATATTTACATTGGATCTACATCTAGATTTACCCACAAGGCTTTGAATTGTGGTTGTGCAATGACCTGGTCAGCGATTTGACGAAGCAGCTCTTTTGCCCGGTCTGCCGATGCTTCTACTTCGAATTTGAGGAGAATGTGTTTGATGTACATGTTTTGTATGCGCGAAACCGAGGGCACGTTTGGGCCAAGAATTCGTGCCCCGAAAACGGCACGGAGATCAGTTGCCATTTTGTTGGCCGCTTGATTTAAAACTTTGGGGTCGCGGTGGCGCAGCACAATCTGTATCATGCGGAAATAAGGAGGATATTTGAATAGCTTTCGTTCTTCGCATTGGGTAGTGAACATGGCTTTGTAATCGTTGCGAATAACCTGACCAATGACCACATGCTCGGGTGACGAGGTTTGCAACACTACGGTTCCGCGTTTGTTTTTTCGTCCGGCACGACCGCTCACCTGCGCCATCAATTGGTAGGCTCGTTCGTGGGCGCGAAAGTCGGGGAAGTTGAGCATATTGTCGGCATTCAGTATGCCCACCAAACTCACGCGTTCGAAGTCTAATCCTTTAGACACCATCTGTGTGCCAATCAAAATATCGACTTTCTGTTGCTCGAAATCCGTAATTATTTTCTCGTACGACTTTTTGGAGCGTGTAGTGTCCAAATCCATGCGCGAAACGCGTGCTTCGGGGAAAATAAGTTTTATCTCATCTTCTATTTTCTCGGTTCCAAAACCTTTAGTAGAGAGTGTTCCGGGTGTTCCACAAGCCGGGCAGATATTCGGAATAGCTTCAGTATATCCACAATAATGGCAGGTAAGGGTGTTGAACACTTTGTGTACCGTGAGGCTCACATCACAGTTTTTGCAATGTGGCACGTAAGCGCAAGCTTTACATTCGATATAGGGAGCGTACCCGCGCCGATTCTGAAAAAGTATTACCTGTTCTTTGTTTTGCAATGCTTTTGCAATCTTTTCGAGCAACAAAGGAGTGAAATGACTCTCCATTTGCTTTTTACGATAGGCTTCTTTGCTGTCCACTACCAGAATTTCGGGCATGGCCATTTCCTGATGTCGCTCGTTGAGTTCTACCAACCCGAACTTTCCGGTAAGCGCGTTGTGATAGGTTTCTACAGCCGGAGTGGCAGTGCCGAGTAGGGTTTTTGCACCGTGCATCGAGGCCAGTACAATGGCCGCATTGCGGGCATGATAACGAGGTGCAGGGTCGTATTGCTTATAGCTCGACTCGTGTTCTTCGTCTACAATGACCAATCCCAACTGGCGAAACGGTAGGAAGATAGACGATCTAACACCGATAATCACGTCGTAGGTCTTATCGTTCAATACATTGTTCCAAATCTCCACTCGTTCTGCATCCGAAAATCTAGAATGATATACACCCAACTTGCGTCCAAAGACACGTTTCAATCGGGTGGTAAGTTGAGTGGTGAGGGCAATTTCGGGCACGAGGTAAAGTACCTGTTTTCCTTCGGCCAATACTTTATTGATTAGCTGAATATACAATTCTGTTTTGCCGCTGGAAGTGACACCGTGTAGTAGCACGACTTGTTTTTCGATAAATTGCTTCTCAATTTCAGCGTACGCTTTTTGTTGATGTTCGTTCAGTGAATATTGTTCCGAAGTCTGAATTTCGGAAACATCCAGTCGCCCGATTTCTTTTGCATATGTTTCCATGGCACCGCGTTCCACCAATCCGTTGAGCACAGCTGCTGACGCACCACTTCGTTCGAGCAATTCTTTACGGCTCACTTCCCGTTTTTTGAGCGGTATCAGGCATTTCGACAAATCGATATACATCATCAACATGTCCAGTTGCTTTTTAGCACGACTCAGATCTTCGAACAGTTTTCGCAGATTCTCTTCTTGTAAAGCCTCTTCGGTCAATCGAACGAAAGTATCTGTTTTGGCTCGAAATTTCTCGGTTAGTTCTTCGCTGATTTCCACTGCACCTTTCTCTAACAGTTGCTTGAGGGTGGGCAAGGTGTCGCGCATCTCGGTGATTTTATTTAGCTCGGTAACGGTAGTGGTTTTACCGTCCGAGAGTGCATCCAGTAGCTTCTGTTCTTTTTCCGAAAGTAATGTTTCAGCTTCATAGTCGGGGTTGATACGTACCTGCGTTTCGCTTTCCAGCTTCAGACCTGCAGGAACAGCTGCTTGATACACATCGCCCAAAAAGGCCTGATAGTACGACGATACCCAGTCCCAAAACTTCAACTGCGGGTGACGAAGGATGGGTTCGTTGTCAAGCAGACAGAGAATGTCCTTTGCCTCGTAAATGGTAGGAGTGACCGAGTGTATTACGTAAATTACCGCCGTGTACATTTTCTTTTTACCAAAAGGCACCACCACCCGCATGCCAATGCGCACCACGTCGGCCCATTCGTCGGGTACGGAGTAGGTAAATGTGTTTGCCAATGGCAATGGAAGAATAACGTCGACGTATTTCATGATCTTTTAATCCGCAGGAAAGTGGCGAATGATATTTTACTTCACAAAGGTAGCAAAGAAATAATAAATAGTGAGCAGTGGATAGAATTAAACAGATGTGAAATGGCTGAATGATTGAAAATAAACGAACTAAATGTGTTTTATAGAAATTATTTTTTATATTTGCATCATGAATTTATAGTTCTAGTAGTATAATATTATATTCTATTGATATAAAATTATAATCTATTAGCATAAATGTTAAAGTGGTTGACTGAAATATTTATTTTATATGGATATATAAAATAGTAGCTTGGAATTATTAAATAATACACTATTTTTTAATTTTATTCTCTATAATTTAAAATAAAAGAATATGGAAACTTTAGATCAAATAGATATTGTAAAAAAGAAAACAGCACGTAAGAATTATATATCGCTTGCTTCTTGGTTGGAAAAGATGAGACTTACATTTGCCAATGCTATGTTACCTTCTATTTTTCCTACATTGGAAACGGTAGGGTACACCGAGGCACGACTGCTGGAACTCCGGCAAAAAGTGGCCGATATGGAACGATACATCGGCGAACATCAAACGGCGCATGCCCATAAAAGAGGTGAAACAGATCAATCGAAGAAAGATATGAAGGCAATAAATACTTTGTACAGCAAGCATCGGGCGATGGCTAAACTCATTTTTGCCGAAAATGCGCTGGCAAGCAGTGTGCTAAAGCTAAATGTGGCTAAAAGGAAGGACTATAGCCATTGGTTTCAGGATGTAAGTAATTTTTATGCGCAGTTGGCACTAAATACTGAGTTAGCGTCCATAGCCGAAAGTATATCTATAACCCAAGCAGTAGTTGAAACCCAACGGCAGCAACTTGATCTTTTGCAGGAACAAAAGAATAAACAACGCCGGGCTGCTGCTGAAGCAAAACAAACACTAGAGAGACGCAATAAAGCATTCGACCAACTGTACCCGCTCTACTCGGAATATATAAAATATGCCAAGATATTGCTGCCGAATAACCAGTCGCTAGAAGCTATTGGAATTAAAGTGAAGAGTAGATAGGGGGTTGATTATTTACAAGAGCATCCCTCAAAATGATCGTTTACCATGCCGGCAGCTTGCATAAAGGCATAACAAATGGTAGAGCCCACAAATTTAAATCCTCGTTTAATAAGGTCTTTGCTCATAGCGTCCGATTCGGCTGTCTTTACGGGGATTTCGGCATAACTTGTGGGGTGATTCATTACCGTCTTGCCTCCGGTGAATTGCCAGATATATTTGTTGAAGCTGCCAAACTCTGCCTGTACTCGCAAGTATGCCTGAGCATTCGCCACTGCGGCGCGAATCTTTAATTGATTGCGCACGATACCAATGTCGTACATTAATGCTTGAATCTTGTCTTCGTCGTACAACGCAATTTTCTCTGCCTCAAAGTTATCGAATGCCTTACGGAAGTTTTCACGTTTATGCAAAATAGTTTTCCAGCTCAATCCGGCCTGAAAACTATCCAGCACCATGTATTCAAAAAGCTGGTGGTCGTTGTGAAGTGGTTTACCCCATTCATTATCGTGATATGCCAGCATCAACGCATCGTTGCCCGGCCATGTACAGTTTGCCATATTTTGTAATGGTTTGTTTTTAAATTTTGAAACAATAAGAACAAAAGTTTTGTTGTAATTTTGTTTTGATTTTTTGTGAAGCTATACTCAAACAATAAATCGGGGAATGATATTTACTGATAAGCCCCGTATTTCTAACTAAATTACTGACACTTAAAAATGATTGATCCAATCCAGATTATAGAACAGTACTACCCCAAAGATAGTGATATCCATTATATTCTATTAATTCATAGTGAGCATGTGAGAGATAAAGCTCTTGCTGTTGCAGCGCAAAATCCCGATCTTCGACTAGATACTGAATTTATTGCCGAAGCAGCTATGCTGCACGATATTGGTATTTTTATGTGCAATGCACCACGCATTCATTGCAACGGTACGCATCAATATATTGAGCATGGTTATTTGGGAGCTGAGCTGTTACGAAAAAACTGTTCAACTGCCCGACATGCTTTTGTTTGCGAGCGTCATACCGGTGTGGGGATAAGTAAAAAGATGATTATCGAAAATAATTTACCATTGCCTCACCGTGATATGCTACCCCTTACTTTCGAAGAACAATTAATCTGTTATGCTGACAAGTTCTATTCAAAGTCACAATTGAAAGAAACTCTTTCGCTTGAACGCATCAGAACTCAGTTAGGGCATTTCGGTCAATCACAAGTGGCTAAATTCGACGCCTGGCATGATTTGTTCGAACACTAATATTATTTGAATTTATGCGAGAACCCAACACTTAGCAACTGTTTGTATTGAATAGCAGCTTTGTCTCCGGCCTTTTGAATGACTGTATTGTCATATCGGGGGTTGAATGAGATACGGGTTGACATAAACCGATTGATGGTAAAATTGCATACCATTTCCCAGTCAATTTCCACTTTCTGATAATTGGTATAGAAAGAAAACTTTGAGTCTAATTGTATTTCGCGTACTGGAGCGTATGAAAATAAGGCTTTAAATGAGCTACCTATTTCCGTCAATTGATGATCCCCCGTTTTTATACCGAATAGTTTTGGATCTAGCGAAGTGTTGTTAAGGTAGATGTATTTAAATGAGACCGGCGAAACCATTACTGAGAATATCTTTTTATATTTATAATCCAAACCCACACCAACATTCAATCGGATAGGGGTAAGAAATGCAGTCTTTTTTTCTGTTGAATTTATTCCTTTGTAGCTAGAGAATAATTGAGTTGAGAAATCTACCGATCCACTATAAAACCAATTACCACTGGCTTTTATCCCTATTTTACTATTGATTTTTACTACGTCATCATTGGTGCTGAGCATTCTCAATGTATCGCCGGCTACGGTGTTAAAGCCCATTCGCCATTCGGCACTATTTTCCCATTGTATCGATTTCTTATCGTCGTAGTTCATCTGACCGGACAATATACCCAGTACCGATAAATTATTCGTACCTCCCTGATACCAATTAGAGGATACGGCATTTTGCGAAAATTGTGCCAATGCATTTGCTTTGTGTTGCCATGGGCCAAGTTGAGGTTTCTCAACTATAATTCTTCGTTTAGTATACTCTTGTTCATTATTATCGTCCACGAAATGAATTTTCCCCATCTTCTTTACATGAATGAGATGATTTTTATTTGCTTCGGGATCCGGTAGTTGGTCAAACGTGAATGCATACAAATCGGCAGAAGTGCGAGAAATGTTCCTTCTCGTCTCATTTCGTAATGTATTTATAAATTGCTCGGGAGTTGTTGTTTTTATAGGTTCGTATGTGTTGAATGTAAGGCTCGAAGGTTGAGAACCATAATACAGTGCTCGAAAGTCAGAATTGAGATTCCAGTTGAAATTTAAAGGCGGATTTTCGTATACCAGATCGATATAAAACGGATTGGATTGCAGAATGAGTGAATCAATCTGAATAGGAGCAAGATCCTTTGGTTGTTTAAACCATTTTAAAGTGTCTTTAAGGGCAGCTCTGTTTGCAGTAACAAGTGAGTCGAACGCATGTTTCTCCAGATCTGAATTAAGCATTTTAAACCTTGTCCTACTCCTCTTTTGTGATTGTACTTTTTGTGGATGAATCGTCTCTTTTGCCACTACTTTTGCGGGGTTCTCAATCTTTTCCACTAGCGTGTCAGGTTTTATTCCGGTTAAAGTTGCACTGACTATGCTGTCCGCTTTTTCAGCTATACCTTTGGCACTAGCACTAAGTATAATATATAAAAATGCAAATGTAAGTAATGTTTTAAATCTCATATTGTTGTACATGAAAATCCAATGTAGATAATTGCCTACATTAGATTGCGATTAATTATTTGTAATTCGGATTCGTAATTACAAAATTGAATTTGGCATTTCATTTCGAAATGTTAGTAGTTTTCAAACCCGGCAGGAAGTGATTTATTGTTTCCCGTTTTAGCACCAAGTTCTTTTATTTTTTCGGCCGTACGAATAATATTCCCACTACCGTCTTTCATTTTCTTTACAGCATCATCATATGCACTGGAAGTCCGGTCGATATTGGTTTTTATTTTTACCATATCTTCGGTAAATCCAATAAATTTATCGTACAGTGCACCACTCAATCGGGCAATCTCTTGCGCATTTTTCGTTTGGTTTTCTTGCTTCCAAATGGATGAAATGGTACGCAATGTGGCCAACAAAGTTGTGGGACTTACAATTACAATTTTGCGTTCCCATGCATACGAGAATATCTCGCTATCGCCTTGTACAGCTACCGAAAACGATGCTTCAATAGGCAAAAACATCAGTACGAAATCCGGTGTATTGAGGTTTTGTGCATTTTGATAATTCTTTTCGCTCAATAACTTCACATGACTTCGCAAGGAGTTTACATGTTCTTTCAAATGCGTAGCGCGGTGTTCATCGGTTTCAGCCGAAATAAATCGTTCGTACGCCACAAGCGAAACTTTCGAGTCGATGATAATATGCTTGTTGTCCGGTAAATGAATAATTACATCCGGACGTTGTATGCTGTAATCGGCTCCCTCAACCACCACTTCACGTTCAAATTCCTGCCCGCGCGTCAATCCCGATCGTTCCAGTACTCGTTCCAGAATCACCTCACCCCAGTTGCCTTGTTTTTTTACATCACCTTTCAGTGCATTAGTTAAGTTATTTGCTTCCTGGCTGATACGGGTATTTAATTCGGTTAGCTTTCTTACTTCTTCGCGCAGACTAATCTTGTCGCGCAATTCTTTATCATAGGTTTCATCTACTTTTTTCTCAAATAACTGAATCTTTTCTTTCAGTGGATTGAGAATCTCTGTCATATGTTTGTTGTTCGAAAGTGAAAACTCATCTGAACGCTCCTTGAGTATTTTCGTAGCAATGTTTTCAAATTCGGTTGTGAGCCGTTTTTGAAGGGTTTCAATCTCGGTTTTTTGATTTTCGAGTTTCTCTCCAATGTTTTCATTTATTACTTTTAGCGTAGCAACTTCCATGCCACGGGCATTTGAAATTTCGATTTGTTTGGTTAATTCGAGTTGAAGGCGTTGGATTTCATCTATTTTTAAGCGAATTGTTTCTGATGCTACCGATTTTTGAGTCTGAGTCTCGGCTAAAGTAGCCATAAGTGCTTTTTCATTGGTCTCGTAATTTTGTCTGGCGGTAGCGCGTTGGCGAGACACAATAAACCATGCTATCAGAAATCCGACAGCCAATGCAAGAAATACTAAAATGATTTCCATATTGAAACTTGTTTGTATTTTATTTAAAAATAGAATGCTGTTGGGCATTATTTGATAAGTGCTGCGAGGAGAGATTTAATCGAATAGGGTTGGATGATCTTCTTCAAATCTACGAATAATGGCAACCATCAATGTCTCACGAATAAACTTTGACTTGTTTTGCACCTTGTATTTCGCAATATAGCGCTCTAATGCTTTGTTTTCTTCGTCATTAAGAGTGAAGATTTGACGATGAGTACGTAGGGAATTTCGCTGTGAGGCGGGTAATGGTTTCTTTTTTGCCATAATTGCTGAATAATCAGTACAAAAATAATATTATCTTATCAACTTTGATCGTAATAGTTCAAAAATCTGTATTTTTGAACTGTCTTTTTTGTAAATAACTGAATAAGAATTTAATTATTGAATTTGAAAAGTTTATTTTTATTTGTTTTAATTTATGGCCAACCATAACGATTTAGGAAATATAGGTGAGGAGCGTGCTCAGGCCTATTTGCGTAGCAAGGGTTATCGTATCTTACATACAAATTGGGTGACAGGTAAGTTGGAACTTGATATAGTGGCTCGTAAAGATGATTGGCTTGTGGTGGTAGAGGTGAAAACGCGCTCGACAGAGACTTTTGAGCATCCAGAAGAAGCTATCAATCTTCGAAAAATCCGGAATATAGTGAACGCCACTCACGAGTATATTTTTCAATACGATTGGCGGGGGGAAACTCGTTTTGACGTTATATCTGTTATTCCTCATGGTCAGGAATTTGTTATCGATCATATCGAAGATGCTTTCTTGTCGCCGGTGAACTAGACCTTTACTTATTTTTGGTATGGTTCTTGAAAGATATCAGCAAAATCTTAATTTGAACTAGCTATTTTATACAAAATGAATATTCTCCGAAATAATTACATGTTATTTTTACTGTTTGTAAGTCTTGCTGCCCAAGCTGCGAGTAGTCCAAAAACCAATACTAGCTTCCTTAAAGGTGAAACGTTAGAATATAAGGCGCGCTGGGGTTTGTTGACTATTGGACACGCTCAAACCAAAATAGATTCAAAGGTTTATATGGTGCAATCGCACCCCTGTTATAAAATAGAGGTGAAAGGACAAACCAACGGCCTGGCAAGTCTTTTTTATGTAAAAGATAGCTGGAGTTCATATATCGATACTTCTGATCTTATTACCCATCGTACCTCACGCTCCATTCGCGAAGGGCATTATGTTTTGGACGAAATGGCAAACTTTGATCATAAAAATAAGAAAATTGCGGTGTCCATCATGGATCAAAAGCTGCAAAAATACAACGAGCCGAAATACTATGAATCGCCTGAAAATGTGACAGATCTCATTGGTGGCTTTATGTTGATGAGACTTAGAGACTTCTCTGACTTGAAAAAAAACGATACTATAAAAGTGAACGGTTTTTTCGAAGATAAAAGTTATGAGATGAATATTGTGTATTTAGGAAAAGAGATCATCAATACCTCAAGAGGCAAAGTAAGATGCTTGCTTTTGCGCCCTATTATGCCCGACAATAAGCTGTTGAATGGTAGACATTCTGTGGATGTTTGGATGTCTGATGATGATAGCCAGACGTTGATGCGCATTCGTGCTAAAATGTTTATTGGTACATTTAATATTGAGTTAGATTAATAGCCTTTTTGAGTTGACAAAAGGTCGCTGATAATACATTCATATTTTTCAATATTTATACAAAATATCTGACGTTTTGTTAGTAGTTTCGAAATATATACATCAAAAGAATGTTGTATAATATAAATATTTATGTTTTTAGTCTTAATTTGTTTACGTACTTTTGTAGCCAAATGGGAATCGTATTTTACTTAAGCTCAAAAGAGATAAACTGAACTCAAAATGAAAACATTAGAAAAAAATGTAGCTGAAAAGCTACTTAAGATTAAAGCTATCAAGTTACAACCAAATAATCCATTTACATGGGCTTCGGGTTGGAAATCGCCTATATATTGCGACAATCGCAAAACATTATCATATCCACAAATCCGCAGTTTTATCAAAATAGAACTTGCCCGTTTGGTGCTTGAAATGTATCCGGATGTGGAAGTTATTGCAGGTGTAGCCACTGGAGCTATTGCTCAGGGTGCTTTGATTGCCGATGCACTTGGTCTGCCATTTGTGTATGTTCGCCCTACGCCAAAAGGTCATGGTCTCGAAAATATGATTGAAGGTGACTTACGTCCAAAACAAAAAGTGGTAGTTGTTGAAGATCTTATCTCTACAGGAGGAAGTAGTTTGAAAGCCTGTGAAGCTATTCGTAACGATGGCTCTGAAGTATTAGGTATGTTGGCTATTTTTACCTACGGATTCCCTGTTGCTGAACAAAAATTCAAACAAGCCAAAGTGAAACTTACAACACTTTGTAGTTACGAAGCTGTATTAGCAGAAGCGCTCTCAACAAATTATATCTCGCCCGACGATATTGAAACATTGCAAGAATGGCGTACCAATCCATCGGATTGGAAAACTGAACTTTAATTGCTAAGTTTTGTTTGATTCTTAATTTTGTGCCGAATGATAAATATTTATCTGGCATATATCTTGAAAGAATCAGAAATTGTAACTATTTCATTTGTAAATAAACTATATGACAACATACGAAAGCGATATAAAAACCATTTCTTCGAACGAAGAAGTGGTTTTTGGCATTCTTAGCGACTTAAATAATCTCAAAAAAATTCAGGAGCAAGCTCCAACAACTGATAAAGTAAAGGATCTGGAGTTTGATACAGATAGTTGTAGCTTTGTGGTCGAAGGTTTCGGCAAAGTTGGTTTTCGAGTTATTGAGCGTGAGCCGTTCAAAACGGTTAAGTTCGAATCTGAAAATGCACCTGTAAAGGTAAACGTCTGGATTCAACTAAAACAAATTGATGAAAATCAAACGGTAATGAAATTGACGATCAAAGCAGATTTGCCAACCATGATAAAAATGATGGTGGATAAAAAACTCAAAGAAGGAGTGAACGTGGTAGCTGATTTGCTGGCAAAGGGCTTGAATAAATAACGAATAATTATGGCTACAAAACTCTGGGAAAAAAGTACACAGGTGAATGCTAAAATTGAGGCATTTACTGTTGGTCGTGACCGTGAAATGGATGTGTTTCTGGCAAAGTATGATGTGCTTGGCTCCATGGCGCATATTCGCATGTTAGAGTCTGTCGGATTGCTGGAAGCTCCTGAATTGGAAGCATTACTGACCGAACTGAAAAGCATATATAAAATTGCTGATAGCGGTCAATTCTGTATCGAAGAAGGTGTGGAAGATGTGCATTCACAAGTGGAAATGCTACTTACCCGCAAGCTTGGTGATATGGGAAAAAAAATCCATAGTGGACGTTCGAGGAACGATCAGGTGCTTGTTGATTTGAAACTTTTTGCACGAGCCGAAATTGAAAAGACAGTGACAGCAGTTACTGATTTGTTTGATGTGCTTATTTCGCAAAGCAATCGTTACAAAGAAGTGTTGCTTCCGGGATATACTCACTTGCAAGTAGCTATGCCATCGTCATTTGGACTGTGGTTTGGCGCTTATGCCGAGAGTCTGGCCGACGATTTACAATTACTGCTTTCGGCGTGGAAAATCACCAATCGTAATCCGCTTGGCTCTGCTGCCGGATATGGTTCATCATTCCCGCTCAATCGCCAAATGACAACTGACTTGTTAGGTTTTGATTCTATGAATTACAATGTGGTGTATGCGCAAATGGGTCGTGGGAAAATGGAACGAACGGTGGCAAATGCATTGGCCGGTGTTGCAGCAACAGTCGCTAAGTTAGCTTTTGATGCTTGTATGTTTACCTCGCAGAATTTTGGATTTATCCGACTTCCGGACGAATTTACAACGGGGTCGAGCATAATGCCGCATAAGAAAAACCCCGACGTGTTCGAACTTACACGTGCTAAATGTAATAAATTGCAGTCTTTGCCTCAGCAGATAATGATGATAACGAATAATTTGCCATCGGGTTATTTTCGCGATTTGCAAATTATCAAAGAGGTCTTTGTGCCTGCGTTTGGAGAACTTACCGACTGCCTCGAAATGACGGCTATGATGATGGCGCAAGTTGAAGTGAATACTGAAATTCTTAATGATTCGCGTTACGATTATTTGTTTAGTGTTGAGGAGGTTAATCGCCTTACGTTGAATGGAGCTCCATTTCGGGATGCCTATAAACAAGTGGGTTTAGAAATCGAAGCAGGCAACTTTAAACCAAATAAAGTTGTAAATCATACACATCAAGGAAGTATCGGAAACTTGTTTAACGACGAGATCCGTGCCTATAAAGATGAAGTGCTGCAACAATTTACTTTTGAAAAAGTGAAATTCGCAGAAGCAAAATTAATTGAATAAAGAATTCTTAATTTTATTCTAAAAAGCTGACAAATTATTTGTCAGCTTTTTTTACGCCTACATTTCGGGTGAGTACCATTTTTATTTGTTTGCGTTAGCTCATGGAAAGTGTATGAAATTATTTTTCATGAATATTTTATCTAAAATCATGAATATTTATCTGAAAGATTGCATTATATTAACAGTAATTTGTTATATTTGCACCGTTTTAAGTAAATAAACATAGTGTCTTTGTTCAATAGTATAACAAAGTCCGCTGTCAATCTTTGTATTTTAAATGAATGACTTGATATTTATAATGCTATAAAATTAAAACTTATGAAGAAACACCTACTTATTTTGATCTTTACTTTCTCGCTCATCAATGTTATTTGTGCTCAAAAAGCACCAATGAAATACGGTAAAGTTGACCAGTCCGATTTGGACATGAAAATTTATCCGGCCGATTCCAGTGCTGCAGCTGTGATTTTATGTAATTATGGATACTTCAGTTCACGCGAATTTCAATTTGTACATCAAAAACGCATAAAAATTCTTAAGGAAGAAGGTAAATCACAGGGTAATTTTTATGTTCCTGCTAATGAAAAAGCCGTAGTGAAGGGACAAGTCGTCAACATGGAAAATGGTGTCCCTGTTGTCACTAAGTTGGGTAAAGAATCTATTTTTATTGAGCGTGTTTCAAAGAATCAATATAGAGCCAGAGTTGCTTGTCCGAATGTGAAGGTTGGTTCCGTAATCGATGTGGAGTTTTATTATACAGGCTTACCCAGCTTATGGAACTTTCAGGAAACTATTCCTGTGCGCTGGAGTGAGTTGGTTATAGAAGATAATCAGTACTTGTCGTTTCGCAAGAATGCTGTTGGGTTCATCCCTTTTTATGTTTCTACTGATGGGCGATGGGTTACCAAAGATGTTCCCGCTTTCAAGCCAGAACCATTTATTAATAACTATCAAAATTATATGTCTCGGTTTGATATTGAAATATCTTCTATACATATACCGGGAGAATTGTATAAAGACTATGCAACAACTTGGGAAGCTGTTGCCGAAGCGCTAAATAAAGAGTCTAATTTTGGACAAGAATTATATACTATTCAACTATATATCAATGGACTTGCTAAGCAAATTAAAGAGACTACAACCAACCCAGAGGAACGTTTGTTCAAGGCCTATCGCGAAATAAAAAGGATAAAGTGGAATAAAACTGAATCTATCTGGATTTCGGAAAGTGGCTTGAGTCAATCATTCAATAAAAAAATTGGTAATGCCTCTGAAGTTAATCTTAATTTGGTGCTGTTGCTTCGAAAGTTGGACATAAATGCTAATCCATTGGTATTGAGTACTCGTTCGAACGGGGTTTTGCCGCAATATTCCGTAAGTTTCGATAAATTAAACTATGTTGCAGCATATGCTGTAATAGGAGAAAAAACTTATCTTTTAGATGCTACAGAAGAGAATTTACCAGTAGGATTATTGCCCGAACGTGCTTTGAATGGGAGAGGAATGGTGGTGATGAAAGAAGGTTTTAATTGGTTAGATTTAAATCCTGTGAAAAAAGAAAAAACGGCATCCTTCTTCAAGCTAAAACTCTCGGCAGATGGTACAATGAAGGGTGACTGGACTAAAATGTGTAGCGATTATGCAGCGCTAGATTTCAGAAATCATTATAAAACATTCAACAGTGAGGATGATTATTTAAAATCGATTGAAAGCAAATATATAGGACTTTCTGTTGATAAATATACAGTTTCCGATTTCGATAGTTTGCAAAATCCAGTGAAAGAGAATTTTACGATAGTGTGGAAGAATAGAGCTACAAAAACAAATAATCAACTATTTATTAACCCAATATTGATGGATAAATGGACTGAAAACCCATTCAAACTCGAGCAGCGAATTTATCCGGTTGACTTTACAACCGCGATTGAGAAATCGCTGATTGTTTATCTGGAACTACCTGAAGGATATGTGGTAGAACAATTACCAAAGAATACAAAGATGGCTTTGCCTGAAAATTCAGCCAGTTTCCAAATGCAGACTGCGGTAATGGAGACTGGGGTTCAAATGATTTTTAAATTTAATATCAACAAGCCGGTCTTTTATGCAGCTGAATATCCTGATTTGAAAGCTTACTTCGATGAATTAGTAAAAAAACAATCCGAAATGTTGATCCTTAAAAAAATATAAGCAAATGAATAAACGAATTTTTAGCGGTATGATTTTACTATCACTTTGCATTACTGTATCTGCAAAGGAGCTAATGTATCCGGTTAGTGAGATCCCTGCCGCACTTTTGCAAAATGCACACACAGTGATGCGTGTATATAAACAGGAGGTTGAGATTAAATCAGAAAAGTCTGCTGTCGTGTCAGTAACAGAGGTGCGTACTATTCTCAATAAAAACGGTGAGGATAATGCTTATTTTCAAGAATCATCAACTCCAATTTGTAAGCTGTCGAATATAAAAGGAAAAGTTTACAATGAATTTGGAAAGCAAATAAAATCTTTGGGAGGTGATGATGTTGTTGATCATAGTGCAATAAGCGGATTTTCTTTATACGAAGATAACAGAGTGAAATACATTGATCCTAAGACTCTGACTTATCCATTTACTGTTGAATATACATATGACATTGATCTTAAACAGACACTTTTTTTACCCGTTTGGAGTCATGGTAGTGAAAACACATCGTACGAAAATTCTGTGTTTGTTGTGAAAACTCCTGTTGGATATTCTTTTCGTTACAAAGAATATAATTTACCAAAAGGTGTTGTCAAGTCAATACAAGATAATATGGATGTTTACACATGGACAATTAGTAATTTACCAGCGCGGATGTCTGAGCCTATGACAACTAAATCTTTACCTACTTATCCTTTGGTTCGATTAGCTCCTAATAAATTTGAAATGTGTGAGACTAATGGATCTTCTGAGACGTGGAAAGATTTAGGAACATGGGCAACTGCTTTAATTGATAAAAAGGATATACTGTTAGAGTCTACTAAGGCAAAGATGAAAGAAATAACTGCCTCTTGTAAAAATGATTTGGAGAAAGTGGAAGTGATATATGAGTTTATGCAGCAAAAGACTCGTTATGTCAATATTTCGATCGGCATTGGCGGTTGGCAACCTTTTGATGCAGAAACTGTTGATAAGACCTCTTATGGTGATTGTAAAGCACTGTCAAACTATACAAAGGCTTTGTTGTCCTCCGTGGGAATTAAATCGTATTATACAATTGTAAATGCTGGAAGTTCGGAAGATGATACAGAAATTGATTTTCCATCGAATCAATTTAATCATGTTATGGTTTGTGTTCCTCTCCAAAAAGATACAATATGGTTGGAGTGTACCAGTCAACGTATGCCTTGTGGTTTTAATGGAGATTTTACGGACGACAGAGATGTACTGATAGTTGATGGTGAAAACAGTAAATTAGTACATACCCGAATATATCCGGCAACTGAAAATTGTATTAATAGAAATACTAAGGTTGATCTGGCTGATATTGAGTCAGGAGCTGCAAATGCATCGACAAAGTATATAGGATTGTGCTATGACGATATGATGCCAACTTATTACGCCGATGATGCAGACAAGCTTAAAAAAATCACACAAAGTATAGAGCTCCCATCATTTTCACTTACAAAGTTTTCGCTGTTCGAAAATCGAAGCAAAACACCTTCGCTGGATGAGCATTTGGATCTCACTTTTACTAATTATATAAAGAAAATGGGTAATGTTGCTTTATTACCGTTGAATTTTATGAATAGATTAAGTTCTATTCCAGATAAAGTGAGGAATCGTAAAACCGACATGTGTATTCGTCGTTCCTATATGGAAAATGACACCGTAACTTATCGATTGCCCAAGGGGTATCAGGTCACAGATTTGCCTCAAAAGTCAGAATTTGTAGGTAAATTTGGAAAATACATTTCGCAATCGACTCAAAAGGGTGGTGAAATTACGTACATTCGTCATTTCGAATTGACAAAAGGAACATTCCCCGCACAGGATTATACTGATTTCAGGGATTTTCTTGAGCAGATTGCAACAGCTGATGGAGTGGTTGCAAGTTTGAAGAAGATATAAGATTTAAGAATAAATCGCCCCATTTAGCACTATTGATGCGCTAAATGGGGCGAACTATATCACAAAAGGTGAGTGGTATTATTTCTCTCTAAAAAATTTACAAGTCGCATTTTCCCTATTTTGGTTTAGGTCTTGAGGACAAAACGCCTTATGGGTTTCACTATCACCATACTTGAATATACCGCTCCTCCCTTTTGCTTATGAACTGTAAAATTAGGATTGCTTGTTTTTTGTGCAATATCTGAAAGATATTGCTACTCATCCGTGCGGCTAAATTAGAAAATACCTCTAGTCTATCCAAATTTGGGACGAAAATACTTTGGACATCTTAAAAAATAATAGTTTGATAATCAATATGATAAATCAGTTAAGACGATTATTTTTGGACATCAGTCAACTCCGCCAAAATATTTACTTAAATGTGTGCTAATCTCTACAATGAAAAAAGATAATCGAGTGAAGTTAGATGTGCGTTGAGACAATTTCATTTAAAAACGCATTTAATTCTTTTGTGCTTTTTAAATCTAATTTCTGAGCAGTACGTTGTTTCATTTTGTATAAACCTGCGGTGGTGGTTTCTAAAATAAGGATCCTATCCGCGTTTGGAATGTTCAATAGATGTAAGCAACACCAACTTATTTCCTTGTGACTTAAAGTTGGATATTTGACCTGCAGTTTGTCTACTATTCCATTAAATGCATGATTCATTTCGACTGTAAATATATCCCAGTTATTTATATGCAGACTGTTGGTGTATACTTCTTTGTCTAATTTTATTCTCTCATTTGGCAATGCATGTTTACGCTTAATTGCCTGAATTGCTTTTGAATCTTTAATTTTGTTGCTAATTCCTTGGCTTACAAAAGATTGCTTGCTGTTTAGCTCTGTTTTGTACCCATCGAGTTCTTGCTTCCTGATCTTGTTACGGTTGTAATAGTAATATGAAATTGCGCCACCAACAATAACGACCATGAACAGTAATAAAAGAGTTATTGTCAAACTCTGTCTTGCTCCACTAGTTTCAACAGAATTTGTATGCAAATCTTCAATAACAGATGCTTTTGTTTGTGATTCGATGGTGCGAACGGAATCTGTATAATCTTGGTACTTACTCATATATTTACCCATGAGTTTTATATCTCCTTTCAAGTAAGTGGTATTTACCAATATTCGGTAGCAACCGCGTCTGGTAAAAAAACTGGCAGGATATTTTAAAGACTCTTTTGTGTAAACTTCAGCAGAATCGTTTCGGCTTTTGTGTGTATAAGCATCTGCTAAAGAATAATTGCGAATGGCATAATCTGTTCCCTTTGTAGGATATTGCAAACTCTTTTTCAAATAATGTATTGCAGAATCGGGTTGGTTCGAAATCATGTAAATATTTCCGATTTCCTGATATGCAACGCCAAGTAATATTGAATCGTTAGTTTGAGAAATTACTTTATGGCAATATTTAAGTGCAATCTTATATTCTTTTGTGCATCTATATGTTACTCCAATGTCTAACATCGAATAGCATATTGCATTTTTCTTTTGAACTTTCGCAAAATAGTTAGCGGCTAGTTGGTATTTTTCTCTGGCTTCTTTGTGTTGCTGCTGTAATGAACAAATTTTACCCATGTCTGAATACACTTCTCCAAGGATGTTGTAGTCGGGTTCACTTTTTAGGTTGTCCAGTGCTTTTAGAAATTCAGAAGTAGCTTGTTCGTATTTGTTTTTATTAAGATATGCTCGGCCTTTGTATAGTTGGCAATTCCCAAGCCGAATTTTATCATCCAGCCTTGTGTAGTAATCTATTGAAAAGTCTAATAATGAAAGAGGTTGCAATGGCAAATCGTTTTTGTCCAATGCTTTGAAAAGAAGCAAGCCATATAATGCCCGATTGGCAAAGGTGGAGTATTTCTCAGGATATAATTTCTGAAGGATGTGTAATGCCGAATCAGGGTGATTTTCCATTACTTTCTCAGCTGCTTTTAGTTCATTCGGAGTTTCGGAACAACTCGTAAAGCTGAGAGCAAGTAAGGTGATAATTAGAATATATTGTGTGATGAATTTCATAATAAACAATTGAGACCATATATCAAATAATTTGATACTCCTTTTTTGCAAATTTACAAAATATAATTTACATTAGTGATGCCGATAAATTAGTTTCTAATCGCTACTATGTTTCTGAGGTATGTATCAAGTTCTTTTGTGTTGATTAGATTTAATTTTTGTGCCACGCGTTGTTTTAGTTTATACAATCCTTCTGTAGTTGTTTCGAGTAATAGAGCCCTGTCAGTGTTCGAAATGTCCAAAAGATGTAGGCAACACCAGCTAATTTCTTTGCGACTCAAAGTTGGGTGATCAGTTTGCAATTTGTCTACAATGTTATTGAATCCATGATTCATATATGATGAAAATAGATCCCAGTTATCTATGTGCAGAGCATTGTTATATAGCTCTTTGCTAAGTTTATTGCGATCGGCAGGTTGTGCTTGTTTTCGTGTTTCAGTTTGGATGGATTTCAGCTCATCAATTTTATTACTGATACTCTGACTAACAAAAACTTGTTTGCTGTTTAATTTCTGCCTGTAATTTCTAATTTCTTGTTTGCTAAGTTTACTTCGCTGATATAAGTACATGCTGATAATTACTGTAATCAGGATTGATACTATAAGGAGTAAGGTAAATGTTGTCAGATTATGTTTTGCAGCCGTGGATTCTGCTTTGCTTTTGTGTTGATGTTCAATTACAGTAGCTTTGGTTTGAGACTCAATAACGCGTACGGAATCGGTACATTCCTGATATTTGCTCATGTATTTGCTCATGAGTTTTTTGTCTCCTGTATTATAAGCTGCATTTGCAATTACTCGACAGCCTTCCCTGCGTGTAAATAAGTTTCCACCCGTACATTTCAATGATTTCATTGCATAGATGGTGGCCGAATCATATTGATCTATAGTGAAGAATGCCTCCGCTAATGAACAGTATCTGAGTGGAAGGTTGTTTCCTCTTGATGGATAGGTTAATGATTTTTTGAAGTAGTATAGTGCTGAGTCAACTTGCTTAGTATTGAGGAAGGAACTACCAAGATAGTTTAAAGTTACACCAATTGTGATTGAGTCTTTGCTTAAAGAGTATACTTTCTTAAAGTATACTCTCGCAGTGCTGTATTTTTTTTCAGCTAGATACGTATGTCCGATAGATATGAGTATTTTGTTTGCAAATTCGGTTCTCCCGGCTTTGAGGTAGAATGAGGTGGCTAATTGGTTTTTCTTTCGACTTTCTTTATATTCTCTTTGCATGTGACTTATTGCTGCTAAGTCTCCATAAATTTTACCTAAGAGTAGATAGTCAGAATTTGTATTGCAATTATCTATTGATTTGTAGTATTCTATGGATGCTTTCTCATACTCCGTTTTATAATTGAGTTCTCTTCCCTTGTAAAAGTAGGCCATTGCAAGGTTTGGTTTGTCCTCTTGCTTTAGATAATAGTCTATTGAAAAATTAATCAATGAATCCGGTTGCAAAGGCATATAATTCTTATCCAGAGCCTGGAAAAGGAGTAAACCATATAAAGCTCTGTTGGCATCGGAATCGTATTTTACGGGCTGTAATTTTTGTAGGATGTGTAATGCAGAATCGGGATGTGCTTCCATTACTTGCTCGGCAATTTTTAGCTCATTAGGAGTGGTTGAGCAACCTGCGAGTGAAAGATATGTAATTAGAAAAGAAAGATGAAATGCTCTAATCATAATTTTGTATTTGCATATGGCAACCTCAATACTCTCAATTTATTTGAGAATAAATGAAGTTGACCTAATGCAAAAATACAAAAAATATTAATGAAAACAACAAAGTTATTGAAACAGATAAATGATAGAGTTAATAATGGTTTTATGCGAGTTGGGCTAGTGGGGTTATTATGCTTTGCAAAGCCATGCTCTAAAAGCCAGGCCACATGCCGGAATGTCATTTTTTGGATTGCGCCCAATTGGCTTAAAATTCTCATAATCTAGAACTCCTTGTTCGGCCGCTTTCTCGTTTTGCGGAGCTGTCTTTTCTCCAATAATTTCCACGGTTGTTTCAAACATTCCTTGTCTAAGTTCATTGCTAGGAATAATCGATACGTTTACCGAGTTTACGTTTGGATTCCATGTTTTGTTGTATAACTGTCCTTTGATAATTGGATACATGGATACTAAGCCTGTATCTACTTTGTTTCCGCTAAATACAAGATCAGATGTTTTCTTGTTGAAAGTTGTAATTACTTTCGTCGCAAAATCTCGGTCAATTTCAAGACCATCCGTTATCATTTCATCAATAATATCCGACAAATATAGATTTTTGTTTATAGTAACTTCTGCACTATATTCGTTTGTGTTGTATGACTGAATGCTCTTTGTCAGCCAGGCTTTTAATATTTTTATCATACCCTAAAGTGTTTTGAAAGTTTCTATTTATTGCTTGTCGTTGCTTTGATAACGAGGCGGTACTAACTCCGCCTCGTCCTAAGTTTTTTCTTATAGTTCAAACTCTCCAACTAAGTTAGTTGAACCATAGTTTATTTTTAATGTGTAAACACCACCATCCAAATTTTGAGTGTCAATTGACGCATCTAAAGTAGAATAAGTGTCTACACCTTCCTGATAAACCACATCTCCATTCCCATTTTCAATACTTACCTCTGCTGCGCCTACCGGGTACAGAAAATTTAAAGTAACATCAGCATCATTTTGTGTTACTTCAAGGGCAATACGTACTGGTGCTCTAGTTCCATTAGTTGGGATATTGTAATCGCTCGGATCTTCACTTTTAATAGGCACATCTCTTGCAGAAATACTTTGTAAAGGAAGAGTAAATAGCACTAGCATAAGAATGCTAAAAAGGGGTAAATTTAATTTTTTCATACAAATTGAGTTTTTTGTAAAGTGATACATGTGGTTTTGTAAATGTAAAAGGGTGTTCTTTCAAGGTGCTAAGTTATACATAGCATACAATAGCTCCAAATATTTAGACGAAATAAAGTAGGACAAGCCTTTTTGCATCTGCCACATTAATAGGTGCTTATGGCTGGACAAACGGAAAAAATCAGGACAAGCAGAAATTGAACAAAAAAAGGAGTAAAAAAAAGGGGGTAAAAAAGGAAAATTGTAAAATTACAGATGAGGAACTATTATTTCGACACCGATTTAGCCTTTAGTAGTTGATTTAACTCAAGTGTTGTTTTGAGCTTCATTTTTTGAGCCAATCGTTGTTTTAGTTTGTACAAACTATCAGGTTTGCAATCCAGCACCAATGCTATATCGCTACTGTGAATGTCAAGTAAATAGAGACAGCACCATGTTATTTCTTTGTGAGTAATGTCCGGATACGTTTTCTCAAGAAAACTCACTGTATTGTTGAAGGTGCGGTTCATACTTTCGGTAAAAACTTTCCAGTCGTTCAGGTGTAGGCAGACATTGTACACTTCTTTATCCATAGCCTCGCGTTTAGCAAGAGGAGATTTTCGATATTCCTCCATATGTAGTGACTTTGATTCCTCTATTTTTTGGATAAAATTGTTTTTCAAATTCAACTGTTTTTCTGTCAGCTGTAATTCTACTTCTACTAATTGTTTCTCTTTTCCTTTATTTCGTTGTCTTAAACGGAAAAGAATAAACAAACTTATTAAAATGATAAGTGGAATTAACCAACTTAGAACGATAAGATATTGTTTTGTTTTTCCTGCAGTTTGCGATGTTTGATGTATGTTTTCTAAAACTGTTGTTTTCGTTTGAATGTCTATTTTCCGAACAGAGTCTGTGCATGCCTGATATTTACTCATATAATAAGCCATTTGTTTGAAATCGCCCTGTGAATATTTAGAGTTTGCTAATATCCTGTAACACGCTTTTTGAGTAAAAAAGCTGGATGGATGTTCTAATGATATATTTGCATAGTGTATTGCTGAATCGAATTTTGAAACTGAAAAAAATAATTCGGATAAATTACAGCACCTTATAGAATAGTTGTATTCCTTACTTGGGTATTTCAAACTTTTACGATAGTAAATTTCAGCAGAATCTAATTGTTTGGAGTCTTGATAGTTAGTTCCAATCTCCTGATATACAGCCCCTAATAGTATTGAGTCCTGACTAATAGATGCAGCTTTTCTATAAAAATGCAAAGCCATTTTATAATTTTTTTCACACCGATATGTTACCCCAATATCAATAATTCTAAAGGATGCATCAGCAGTTTTCCCTATGCGATTAAAACAATCAGCTCCCAGTTGGTGTTTTTCTCGGGCTTTAACGTAGTCTTTTTGAATAGAACAAATATATCCCATGTCACCATATATTTTCCCCATTAATGCATAGTCTTTTTTGTCTTGGCAATTATCCAGGGCTTTTAAATACATTTCGGTAGCTTCATCGTATTGTTGAGCATATTTATACATGCGCCCTTTGTAGAAGTAACACTTTGCTAATCTAGGTTTGTCGTTTTTGTTTTGGTAATACTCCAACGAAAAATTAATAGCCGAGTCGGGTTTAAGTGGTAGATATTTTTTATCTAATGCTTCGAAGAGTAAAAGTCCGTATGCAGCTTGGTCAGCACTGGATAGTGATTGGTTGGGTTTAATTTGTTGTAAAAGATGTAGTGCAGAATCGGGTGAGGTTTCCATTAATTGCTCTGCAGTTTTCATTTTGTTCGGGAGCAATGAGCAACCTACAAGGAGTAGAAAGATGTATGGAATAAATATGCGATATTTGAACTGCATGGTCGTGTTTTGTAGTGTTAATGGGGGTTTCCGCATGTATTTAAATACAAAACTACAAATTAAATTTCATTCTAAATCGATATTATCTACATTATATCTTTGATTTAGGGTTAAAATAAGTTGTGATTATTTTGTACTGTTCGAGGTTAATTGTTATAACAACCATATTTACTAAAATGTCGATATTTTAAGCCACTGCTAATGTAAAAATACTCACTTTTATTCCTTTAATTTCGATTAAAACGCGAACACATGCTTCAAGTGTTGAACCCGTAGTAAGCACATCATCAATTAATAAAACATGTTTGCCCGTTAAATTGTTTTGGTTTTGTAATATAAATATTCCTTCGGTATTCTCATAGCGCTCAAATACGGACTTTTTGGTTTGAGTTGTATTTTCGCGAATCCGAATTAAACTTGTAGTATCTATAGGTTTCTCAAGTATTTTGGATAGTCCTTTTCCTATACATTCACTCTGGTTGTAACCTCTTATTTTATATTTTTTTGGATGAAGTGGAACGGGTATGATGACATCAATTGTAGAAAAATCTACAGAGTCTAGTAATTCTTCTGCTGCATATTTTCCAAGTAGTTCTCCCACTTCCTGATTGCCTTTGTATTTTAGGCTATGTAAAATTTTCTGGTAGGGTGATCCTTTTTGAAAGAAGAAGAAAGCTGTGCCACGATGAATGGGTACCTTGCCCCAGAATCGCTTCTCAATTGGATTGTTAGTAACCAGGTGATAATTTGTTTTTGGGATACCATGTCTGCAGCTAATACATAGTTGTTGCTCATGTTTATGTAGACTTTCTCCACAAACAATGCATAGATTTGGAAACATTAGGTTTAGAAAATCTGTGAGCATTGATTTCATAATTTATATCAATTATAATAATGATGATATGGTACACATAATTTTCGGACCAAATACTAATAGTCCAACTATTACCGAGATAATGGCACATATGAGTACTGCACCGGCAGCTATATCTTTTGCTTTTCCGGCTAGTGGATGATAATCGGGGGAAACTAAGTCGACTATATTTTCGATGGAAGTGTTTATCATCTCCATCCCAACTACTAAACCAATACATAGTAGGCAGGCTATCCATTCAATTGTACTAATTTTGAATGTAAATCCTCCAATCAGAACCAATATAGCTATGAGGATATGAATCTTCATGTTCGTTTCAGTTGCAAAGACGGTACGAATTCCTCGCCCGGCATACCCAAAGCTTTTTATTCTTTTCTTCAATTTGATCATTGTAAAATGTTTGTTTTGCAAATTAAGCAAAAATCTTTCATATTTGTGATTTTTCTGCATAAAAAAGTCCGGCAAACATTTTAGTTTGCCGGACTTTCGATTTATTTTCATTTTGGAAAATGGATTTATGCTTTTACGCGTTCAATATATGACCCGTTGCGAGTGTCTACTTTAATGGTTTCGCCATCGTTGATAAACAAAGGAACACGTACGGTAGCACCTGTTTCAACAGTGGCTGGTTTAGTAGCATTGGTTGCAGTGTCGCCTTTCAATCCAGGTTCTGTGTAGGTGATTTTTAGAGCAACCTGAACCGGAAGATCAACATAAAGAATAGTTTCAGATTGTGCGTGAGTTACTACCTCACAAATCATACCTTCTTTCAAAAAATCAACACCGTTGATAATGTCTTTGTTTACAGATACTTGTTCGTAATCTTCGTTGTTCATGAAGTTATAACCAGCTTCATCCTGATAAAGGTATTGGTAATCGCGTCGTTCGATACGCACTTCTTCTATGCGAATTCCAGAGTTAAATGTTCTGTCAAGAGTACGCCCTGTAACAACGTTTTTCATTTTTGTACGGACAAACGCTGGTCCTTTTCCCGGTTTTACGTGAAGAAATTCTGTGATGAAATAGTATTGACCATCAATGTCCAAACACATCCCGTTTTTAATATCTGCTGTAGTAGCCATATATTTAATTTATAATTAATAATGCATAATTTATAATTGAAATATAAGCAACTTGGTGTCTTTATATCAATTATTATCTTTTCGATTACAAAAGTACAATTTTTATTTTGATTGCCAAAATGTGCAGTAAATCAGCATTTTATGATAAAAGCCGCTGTGTTATGGACAGCGGCTTTTATTGGCATTCTTTAGTACTATTGTTTTTCTTTGATGTTATATGTCATTCCGTTTTTGTACGTTGTAATAAATTTTCATTTGGTTGCCCAATATCTTTGTAAATCCTTTTACATCATCGGCACTCCATGCGCGGTTTACTTCGCCATATTCGCCAAAATCTGTTTTCATTAAATCGAAAGTGCTTTCTACGCCTACCAAAGTATAATTGTACGGACGAAGTTTTACAATCACTGTTCCGGTTACGTTTTGTTGTGAGCTTTGTAGAAATTGTTCAATGTCACGCATAACAGGTTCGAGATATTGAGCTTCGTGTAAAAACATTCCATACCAGTTACCCAATTGGTCTTTCCAATATTGTTGCCATTTAGTAAGAGTGTGTTTCTCGAGCATTTTATGTGCGTTGATAATCAACAATGGAGCTGCAGCTTCAAAACCTACGCGTCCTTTGATACCTATGATAGTGTCGCCGATATGCATGTCGCGACCAATGCCGTATTTGTTGGCTATTTCTTCTAGTTGATTAATCAACAATACTTTATTGTTATTTGTATTTCCGTTTACCGAGCAGATTTCTCCATTTTCAAAACCAATGATAACGGTTTCTTCCCCCTGTTTTTCAACCTGACTAGGATAAGCTTCTTCCGGTAAGGTTTGTTCCGATTTCAATGTTTCTTTACCACCAATACTTGTTCCCCACAACCCTTTGTTGATAGAGTATTCCATTTTTTTGAAATCTGCATCAAAACCATGGTCTCTTAGATAATTGATTTCGTATTCGCGGGTCAAAACCATGTCGCGGGTAGGAGTGAGAACTTTAATTTCGGGAGCGATCACATCAAATGTCAGGTCAAAACGAACCTGATCGTTTCCGGCGCCTGTACTACCATGGGCTACATATTCAGCTCCAATTTCTTTGGCGTAATTGATGATGGCAATGGCTTGAAAAATACGTTCTGAACTTACCGAGATCGGGTAGGTGCCATTACGTAGGACGTTGCCAAAAACCATATATTTGATGCTTTTGTCGTAGTACTCTTGCGTTACGTCAAGGGTTACGTGGCTTACTGCTCCTAAACGGTATGCTTTATCTTCAATGACTTTCAGTTCCTCAGCGCTAAATCCTCCAGTGTTTGCAACTGCAGTGTGTACTTCATATCCTTTTTCCTGTGACAGATACATGGCGCAGAACGAAGTGTCCAAACCACCACTAAATGCTAATAATACTTTTTCTTTCATGTTGTTTATGTCTTCGGCCAGCAGACTCAATCAGCGGTCGTATTTTTTTTATGTTGGTTTATTTCTCAATGTCTTTTGCGGGGTCGAATAGCATACCTGTGCACAGGCAATGTTTACGACCTGTACGTTGCAAAATGTCATAATTCACGCAACTTTGGCATCCTTTCCAGAAGGCTTCATCGTCAGTGAGTTCAGAGAAGGTAACAGGCTTGTAGCCTAATTCGGAGTTGATTTTCATTACTGCCAAACCGGTTGTTAGACCGAAAATTTTGGCATCAGGGTAACGCAGTCTTGATAATTCAAATGCTTTGCGTTTAATGCGTTTGGCGAGACCATGTCCACGAAATTTGTCAACAACAATTAAACCTGAATTGGCCACAAATTTTTTGTTTCCCCATGATTCGATGTAGCAAAAACCTGCAAATTCTGTTCCTGCCAATGCAATTATCGCCTTTCCTTCTTTCATTTTTTGCACGATATATTCGGGTGAACGTCTAGCAATCCCTGTTCCGCGAACTTTGGCCGCGTCAGCTATGGTGGTCAAAATCGTATCAACATATTCTAAAAAACGCTCATCAGCTACTTGTACCGTGATCTCGTCAGCGGTAATGTTTGTGTCCATATTCAATTAATGAATGAGTTCTATTTATACTTTGAAAAGTGCGAGCTTCAAAGTATTTTACTTGTTTAGTTAAATTCTCTAAGCCGTTTTATAACGACTTCTCTCAACTTAAAATAGGTTTTGCTATTTTATCTTTTACTCTTTTTCCGAAAATGTTATATTGAGCATTTCTAGAATATCCTCTCGCGATACACCTTCACGTGGGATAACTAATATTGTATCATCGCCCGCAATTGTGCCAAGTACCTCATCATTCGCTTTGTTGTCAATGTCCCATGCAATTGCACTTGCATAACCGGGTTTTGTTTTGACAACAGCTAATTGTCCGGAAAATTCAATACTTCGAACTGCCCCGTGAGACTGAAGTGTGTTGAATGTTCCTTCAATAGGAGTTGGTTTGTTTACTGGAGGTAAAATATACTTGTATGCTCCATTAGATAAGGGCGTTTTGGCTACTTTCAGTAGTTTTAAATCGCGTGATAAAGTTGCTTGTGTCACTTCGCATTGTTTGTCCAAAAGAATTTTAAGTAATTCTTCCTGACTCCCAACTACGCTCGATCGAAGTATTTCTGAAATTATCTGTAACCGGTTTCGCTTATTCTTCATAAATGTATAATTATTTAGATTTAGGGCAAAAGTAATACAAATAATGTATATTACAATGCATTTAGCTATAATTATTCATTATGACTGGAGTGATATTGGTTTTTGTAATTAATATACGTTTATTATGCGGAAAAAGAGTTTTTAAAATGTATTTTTTCGGTATATCTCTAAAATTCTTATGCAAAAATACAAATAAATGATCAATGAACTTGTAAGTTATTGTATATTTGACAATATATTTTTCATGTTTCAAATACGGGTTTTTTAAGATTAAAAATGATAAATTCGCACATTCCGGTTTCGGTTTGTAACAAAATGTTACTCTGAAAATCGGCTCTAAATCTCAAATGTTGTGCTATGTTAATGAGTATTAATTTATTGGGTATTCAGAGCTGTTGTATGCGCTCCATAATCTCATTTTTTAATAGATTTGAGCAGTTAAGTGGCTCGTTTATTGAATTTGGCGTATGAAAAAAACAGGAAAAGACAGCAGGTGTGACTTTTCCTATTATATATATGTATCGTAAAACTGGATGATTTTTGCTATTCGCCACCCATATCCATATTTATTTCTGCTGTTCCGGCTTTTTTCTTCATGTCTGCTTGTTTTGGCTTCATGTTACCAAAATTGTAACTTACCGAAAGCCCAATCATGCGGCGGTGAAAATATGATTCTGCAACTTGGTAAAATCCGGCTCCATGTGTTGTCGTCTTATCTTTGTTGAAATTGAATATATCCATTGCCATTACGTTCACACTTAACTTTCTGTTGAAAAATGTTTTGCGTAATCCCAGGTCAATCTTATATTCGGCACTTTCTTTTCCCTGGGCAATAAGCGTGGGCGATGAGTATTCGGCTGTGATTTGTCCTGACATAGTTTTGCTGAGCATGAGGTTTGCCATCATGTTCGCACTCCATGAAAAGGTACTTTGACCGGGGATAGTTGTGGTAATGGCCATATTGTATGGATTTACGTATACTGATGAATCAATCTTGCTGTAGTATAGATTTACAGATGATGTCAGATTCAGGATGGTGAATAGCTGATTTTTAGCTACAAGTTCTAATCCTGAATTTTGCCTCTTTGCAATGTTCATGTATGTATTCTCCATTGTTCCTGCATTAAAAAAGCGTACATCCTCAATAACGTTGTCGGTAATACGATAATATGCTGATGCTGAAAGTGAATGACTTTGCCATGATTTCAAATAATTTAGTTCCAGCGCTGATGAATATTCCGGCAATAAATTTGGATTACCATACGAAATGCTCGTTGAATCAGAATAGTCGCGGAATGGACTAATCTGACGACCACGCGGGCGATTCACTCTGCGGGTAAAGTTTAGCTGAATTTCATCCGACTTCGATAACGTATATGACAAATACATGCTCGGGAACAATTGAAGTGTTGGCTTTGGATCAATGGTTTGTGCTCCGGTTGATGTTGTATTCGTGAATTTCTTATCCAGGTATTCGGCACGTAATCCACCTTGTATGCTGAATTTATCCAGAAATCGGTCACCATAGGTTAGGTATGCAGCATGTATCATCTCGTTGTAATCGAATTTATTCTGATACTCGGGTAGGCTCACATTCGTCAGTGTGTAATAGCCCGAAGCATCGCTTAGTCTATCACTTACAGTACTTTGCCAACCGGCCTCAAACCGACTTGTTTCGGTGAACTTATTTGTGTAATCGGTTTTGAATACAAATTCTTTATTATTATTGTCAGAGCTTTGCGTTTTATCATTTATTGGTGCTGGTAAGTCGGTTTGTTGGTAGCGATTGTCTCCGCCACGATTGTGGGCTGAATAAGATATGCTCGTCATTATGTTATTGTTGCCTTTACTGTCAAAATCGTGTCGATAATCTACATTTACATTTATGCTTGGACGAGTTCCGGTTCCTGTATTGGTTTGAGAGTAATCACGGATGATCTGGTTGCTAATCAAGTCTGTTTTCTGATAGCTTAATGTGCTGTTTGAATTTCCACTACCTGCCATACCAAACCCGGCAATGCTAATTGTATTCTTGTCGTTTAAATGATAATCAATACCTGTGCGCACAAAAAGTCCGGAGAATGAATTACGCATCACATTGTTTTGAGTCAATATTGTGTCAGCCATTGAGGGCGAAGTATTGTTGTAGCGGATGCTGTTGCCGCCACCTTTGAAGTTCATGGCACGATAGCCGATATTCAGGAATGCATCGATTTTTCCACTGTTATAATTAATGTTGGTTCCAAATGATTGTCCTAATTTTCCTCCGGTTGGATACATTAATCCTGCCGAAACGCTACCGTAGTATCCCGCTTTTCGGTTTTTTTTCATTACAAGATTGATAATTCCCGCTGTACCTTCCGGATTAAACTTGGCTGAAGGGTTGGTCATTATCTCAATAGATTCAATGCTTTCGGCCGGCATTTGTTGTAATACCTGAGCGCGGTTGTCAGCTGTAAGCCCTGATGGTTTGCCGTTTATCCAAACTTCTACGTTGGCATCTTTTCGGAGCGACACATTACCTTCATTGTCTACTTTTACTGATGGAATATTTTTTAAAACATCAGATGCTGATCCACCTGCTGCCGAGATATTTTTATCTACACTAAATACCTTCTTATCAATGTCGAAGCGCATTTGTGATCCTTGGCCTATAACTTCTACGGCCGCCAGATTCTTTACATTCCCTTCAAGTGGAATAGTTCCTAAGTTAAGAGGCTTTTCTGCTATTACTAATTCTTGATTATGGGTGTTGTAACCTACATAGCTTATACGGAGGGAATATTTCCCATTGTTTACTGTTGGTAATGTGAAATCACCACTTGCATTCGACACAACGCTTGCTACCGGAACGCTATTCCCAGATTTAAATACTGTTACGTTTACAAAATCGAGAGGTGATTGAGTGCTGGCGTCTATTACTTTGCCTTTTATACTGACGGATGCCAATGTAGGAAAGGAAAATGCAATGAAAAGAATGAAATAGAAATTTTTTTTCATGAAAATAGTTTAACTTTTTATAATTTTATGTTTGGAGTGGGTATTATAACGCTTCTTTGACTTGTAAAGTTAGTGGAGGTTTAATCAGACTCTAAACATTAACGAAAAAAGGCGCTCAGTTATTTGAGCGCCTTTTTGATAAAATTATTCTGGGAAATTAGAAGTTAGGAAGAAGGTATTTTTCACGTGATTTGAAAATATTGCTTACTTTGTTTACTTCAAGGAAAGTAGTTCCAAGTCCCATGCCGTAGCTACCGCTTAGGTAACAAACTGAATCTTCTTCAGTAATAAATCCTCTTTGAATCAAGTCTTTTAATGCTGTAAGGAAATATTGTTGAACGTTTTCACTTTCTGGTTGATAGATTGGGAATACGCCGTATGACAGAGCTAATTGACGAACCATAGGTTCGTGGTAGCAAATTGACCATATTGGAGCAAAGCCACGGTATGCAGCCAAATAGCGAGTTGTGCGGCCGGTGTATGTATCAGTGATAATTGCTTTAGTTCCCAGTTTTGTACATGTTTCTACAGCGGCGTTCGAAAGGAATGAAGTCAAATCGTTGGTGTCGATATCAATTGGAATATCATTTTCCGCCATTTTGGTTTTTTCCGCTTCTTTAGCAATAGTAGCCATTGTGCGTACTGCTTCTACCGGATATTTACCATAAGCTGTTTCGCCGCTTAACATTAAAGCATCTGTGCGATAGTAAATTGCGTTAGCGATATCTGTAACCTCTGCGCGTGTTGGGCGTGGGTTTTTAATCATGGTATGTAGCATTTGAGTTGCTACAATAACCGGTTTTTTAGCTTGAACGCATTTACGAATCAAACGACGTTGGATACCAGGAATTTTTTCCTGAGCTACTTCAATACCTAAGTCACCACGGGCAATCATTACACCGTAAGTGTGCTCAAGAATTTCATCTATGTTGTCAACACCTTCTTGGTTCTCGATTTTTGAGATAATTTTGATGTCACTGTTATGTTCGTCAAGAATTTTTTGGATTTCGATAACGTCTTGTTTGTTGCGGACAAATGAGTGAGCAATAAAATCAAGTTTCATTTCAATAGCCAATAGGATATTTGTGCGGTCTTTTTCAGTAAGTGAAGGTAAATTGATACGTACACCCGGTATGTTTACACTTTTGCGGCTTCCAAGGTTACCGTTGTTTTGTACAGTACAAACTAAATGATCGGCTTCTTTAGAATCGACGCGAAGGTCGATTTCACCATCGTCGAAAAGAATGCTGTCGCCAACATTTAAATCGCGAACAAAGTGTTCGTAGTTTACAGCAATACATTCCTTTGTAGAAATCAAATCAGGATTTCCGGTTACTTTGACGATATCGCCTGTTTCAAGGTCGATAGAATCATTTTCAACTTTTGTAGTACGGATTTCAGGACCTTTAGTATCCATAAGGATAGCAAGATTTTTACTTACTGCACGAGTGTTGTTGACGATTCTTTCAAATCCTTCACGTTGTAAGTGAGCCGAGTTCATACGAACTACGTTGATACCCTCGTTGTACAATTCACGAAGAAAATCCACTTCGCAGCGAAGATCACTAATCGTTGCGACAATTTTTGTTGACTTAGACATACAATCTTTTTTTTGTTATTATTCTGCTCCTGCTAAAACACATTGGAGTTAGAATGGTTTATAAAACAACTATTAAATATTTTTATTTAATCAAAATGTAAAATGGCATCTATGCCCAAACGGTACGAATCCATTCCGAAACCTACTATGCAGCCTTTGCAAGCATCGGACAAATAGGAATGATGGCGGTAAGTCTCCCGTTTAAATACATTTGAAATGTGAACTTCCAGTACCGGTACTGTGATAGACCTGATGGCATCGGCAATGGCTATGGAAGTGTGAGTGTAAGCGCCGGCGTTGAGCACAATTCCGTCGTATGTAAAACCGACTTCGTGAAGCTTATTTATCAGTTCGCCCTCAATGTTTGATTGAAAATAATCCAGTTGCAGGTTGGGGAACTGGTTCTTCAGTTCCTGCAAGTAGTCCTCGAATGTTTGATTACCATATACTGTTGGCTCTCGTTTACCCAGCAAGTTGAGGTTCGGTCCGTTGATAATCTGTATACGTTTCATTGAATGTGTTTTTTTAATCTGTTCGAATTTCTAATGGTAATAAAAAGAATATATACCGAGGGAATTAAACAAACAAAATTGGCTAAAATCATAGGTAAATCGGGAATTAGTACTCCGTACATAAACCAAAAGAAGATTCCCAATGTCATAATTATGTACATTCCGAGAGAAATGCTACTTGTCTCGCCTGTTCTGATAACCTTGTAAGCCTGCGGAAACTGAGCAATGGCGGTACAAAAGCCTGCTAAATATCCTACAATTACAATATCGAATGCCATAATAATAATAATTTTTGCAAAAGTAGTAAAAATAAATGATGGGTGAAAGGGCTTGGCAGTTAATTTACAGGGCTTAATGTATTGGAATTGGTATACCAATTTTGAGTCGATATGTGGTTTCACGTCTCTGCGTATTGTTGATAAGAAATTATTTATAAACAATATATGTTTACTCAAAGTCAAATAGCTATAATTATAGTAATTTTACGGCGGAAATTATTTAGACATTATTATACATCTAAACTTATTTGGAATGAATCTTATACAATTCCCTTTACAACTGACTTTTAAAATTGGAACATTTAGCAACGATTTTGTGGCTAAAGATAGTAATGGAAGTACAGTGGCCTATGTACGACAAAAAATGTTGAAACTCATTGATGAGGTGCAGGTTTTTACGGATGAAACCCAATCGCAACAAAACTACACTATAAAAGCCAATCAGTGGTTGGATTTTTCGGCATCCTATAAATTTACTGATCATAATGGTTTCGAAATCGGACGAATAGCCCGAAAAGGTTGGGCTTCGCTATGGAAGGCTAACTATGATATTTTTGATGAACTGCAACAGAAAGATTTGTTTGTGCGGGAAGAAAATCCATTGGCAAAAGTTTTTGATAGCATGTTGGGCGAAGTACCTGTTTTAGGCATGTTGACCGGTTATTTTTTTCATCCGGCGTACAGTGTGGCTCGACCTGATGGAACTATCGTGGCACGACTCGTCAAAGAACCTTCCTTTTTTGGGCGCAAATTCAAAATAGAAAAACTCAATAATTTCGAAAAAGGCGAGGAAGAAAGAATCCTTCTTGGTCTCATGATGATGATTTTATTGGAACGACGAAGAGGCTGATATAAAGCTTCGCAATATTATTTTCCGTATAAGTGCAATTTGTTTTAAATGAAAATTGAAATGAAAACATTTACCTCAACCCTTTTATTTATCCTTACAGGATTAACCACTATGGCTCAAGACAATTTAGGCTATCAAACACCTCCGGCAAGCATTATGCAGTTGGCCGATTACGAACGTTCGCCATCAGTGGCTATGGATACAAAGAAGGAATATATGTTGCTGAGCTATCGGAGTACATATAAAACACTGGATGATCTTAATCAACAGGAGATTAGTATTGGAGGATTACGTATTAATCCGGTCACCAACATTGCTACTTCCACTACTTACATCAATAACCTAAAGGTTCGTAAATTACTGGATGTTGAGCCAATACAAGTGAAAAATTTGCCTGCGAATCCGCGTATCGCTAATGTAAGTTGGTCGCCAGATGAAACTAAAATTGCATTTACACATACTTCGGCTCAAGGTGTTGAACTTTGGGTGCTGGATATTGCTACGGCGCAAGCCAGGCGACTTACCGAGCCTGTAGTGAATGCTAATCTTGGCAGTCCGTTGAATTGGTATCGTGATAGTCAACACATCCTTGTGAGGATATTGCCCAAAAATAGGGCTGCACTGCATGATGCCAAGAAGGATCTGCCCACGGGTCCGGTTGTGTCGGTAAGTGATGGTTCTAAGGCTCAAAACAGAACTTATCCCGACTTGTTGAAAAATTCAACTGATGAGGCTAATTTTGTTACGCTTACTACATCGGAGTTATATAAGGTTTCATTGACTGGTGAAACTGAACTTTTCATGGGCGAAGATATGTATGCCGGCGAGAATATATCGCCCGATGGCAAGTATATTCTTATTACTACTCTACATAAACCGTTTTCGTATATTGTTCCATTGAACAGGTTTCCACAATTGAGTATTGTTTACTCTATGGATGGAACAAAAGTGAAAACGGTAAATGAAGTTCCGCTTTCTGAAGTGTTGCCTAAGGGTTTTATGGCGGTGCGAAAGGGTAAGCGGGATATGAATTGGCGCTCTGATGTTCCTGCCACTCTTTATTATGCCGAGGCTCTCGATGGTGGTGATCCGTTGGTAAAAGTGGAACAACGTGATGCCCTTTTTCAATGGGAGGCGCCGTTTACTAAACCGTCAGTGTTATTCACTAAAACCATTTCGCGCTTTTCGCACATCCTTTGGGGCAATGCCTCGGTGGCGATTATGCAGGATGAGTGGTATGATACTCGTAATGAAAAAACGTATTTGATTCATCCTTCTACTGTGGATGAACATCCGAAAGTTATTGCTGATAGAAACTTTCAGGATGTACATTCTGATCCGGGACATTTTGAGTTGCGAAAAAATGAGTTTGGGAAATATGTTTTGGCGGTAGAAAATAATAGCTTGTATCGAATTGGTGATGGTTTTACTGCAAAAGGTCAGTTCCCGTTTATTGATGAATTGAATTTAAAAACGCTGAAATCAAAGCGACTTTATCAGTCGGCATATACTGATAAAATAGAGGAAATTTATTCAATTGAAGACTTCAAAAATGGGGAGGTGTTGGTACGCATTCAATCACCGAATGAATACCCCAACTATTATTTCCGCTACATCAATGCAAAAAATAAATTGACTCAGCTTACGCATTTCCCTAATCCATTTGAAAGCATTAAGAATGTCTACAAAGAGCTGATTAAGTACAAGCGTGCTGATGGCGTTGAGCTAACCGGGACTTTATATTTGCCAGCCGGGTATGACCGAGAGAAGAAAGAGAAACTGCCGCTTTTAATCTGGGCTTATCCTGCTGAATATAAAGATAAGAATAGCGCCGGTCAGAGTACGAACAATCCAAATGAATTTACTTTTCCAAATTATGGTTCGTTTGTGTATTGGGTGACGCGGGGCTATGCCGTGTTGGATGATGCAGCATTTCCGATTGTTGGTGAAGGAAAAACAGAACCCAATGATAATTTTTTGGAACAATTAATTGCTAATGCCAGAGCTGCTATTGATGCAGTGGATTCATTGGGCTATATTAATAGAAAAAAAGTAGCTATCGGGGGACATTCATATGGTGCGTTTATGACGGCCAATTTGCTCACTCATTGCAATTTGTTTGCCTGTGGTATTGCCCGGAGTGGGGCTTATAATCGTACGTTAACGCCTTTCGGTTTCCAGAGCGAGCAGCGCAACTATTGGGATGCTCCAAAGGTGTACAATGATATGTCGCCGTTTATGAATGCTGATAAAATGAAAACTCCCTTGTTGCTTGTTCATGGCGAAGCCGATAATAACCCGGGAACATTTACCTTACAAACGGAACGATATTTTCAGGCTTTGAAGGGGCTCGGTGCACCTGCACGAATGGTGATTCTGCCCAAAGAATCGCACGGTTATGTAGCTCGTGAGAATATTCTACATTTGCTTTGGGAGCAAGATCGTTTTTTGGAGAAGTATTTGAAATGATGTGATGATATTGATGATGTGGTAATGTGATGATAGGATGATTTGAATCCTGTTTTACTATATAAAACGTTCGGGTAAACACTGTCTTTTGTGTTATGCCCGAACGTTTTTATTTTTTATAGAGAATAAGTTGAAATAACTTGTGGTCAATACTTGTTTAATTTTTGTTGAATACTTCCATAAAGAGTAAATGCCGCTAAGTAACAATAGGAATAGTAAACCATCTCCCACCGGTATAGGTGGTCCTGTTGGGTCACCACCATAGTCAACTCCTCCATTGGATTGTTGTCCTTGCACAGATGATCTTACCGAACCATCTGTAGTTAGAGAACTTGTCGTAACTGTAGTTCCTGCTGCGTCTTGTGCTGTTGTGCCTTGATTCCTTTCCGCTTTTAAAGCGAGGGCCGTTATACCTGAATTTGATTCTTTTGATTCAGATTTATTGATTGAGCCAGGGCTGCCTGAATTGTTTATGTAATCCGATTTACGAACTTCGTTAGTTGAGGCGTAATTTGTTGCCCCATATGAGCTGTTTTCTGGCGAATATTCGGGAATGGATAAATCCGTTTGTTCATACTGGGTGTAAGTGGTTGGGGTTGGAGCGTTTAGAATTCCATCGTGAAAATCAACTCCTTGTACGATAGCGAAATAATTGTCGGGTTGAGAAGAATCTATTGTTTTTACTGCACTGTAGGTAATGAAGAGGAACAGAGCCACTCCCGACAATAAGGAAAACAATATGTTTGCATTCGATCTGTCCATTTTGATGCGTAATTACTCATTCAGTTTTCTTTTTTTTATACTTTCTTATCCCAATAAATATTTACTAGTTTTATTATAGAATTGGATTTTATTAAACCGCAGTCGGTATCATTTCACAAACCGCGGTTTAATAAAACCAATTAAAGAAACCCTTTATCTCCTTTTCAATAATCGCTTGTTTAAAGGAGAATCTATTAAAATCAATCTATTCAAAAACACAATCACGCTTAAAAAACTATTTTGATGTCGATATTGCTGTTAAATTAGAGTCTGTTTACGAAGTTAGCCTGTTTAGTTTGTTGCTCGTAATCTGCTTTGACAGAAATCGTTTTCTCTGTTGCGTTTTTACACGAAACTTTACTTGATGTCTGTGTATATACAAACGGAGTGAAAATAACTAAGGCAAAAAATATATTTAGCGTATTTATAATTGAAGCTTTCATAATGTTGAGTCTATTGGATGAATATGCAAGCTACTGTAATAACCTGAAATGACCACATTGCAAACATACAAATAAATTTGTATTATGTTGATATATAGCATTCTGTAGTATGGGTACTGACGGTTGTAGCAATTGGTATGGTTGAGAAATAGTTCGCTGTGCGTTGTCTGTCGGTATTTTTGGAGCTGTCATTTACTCAGGAACTGTCAGGGTGATGTACTGAGGTGGTAAATGAATGCTTTTGTTTTTTGGGGAGGTGCTGGCATAGTAATTAATCATGAAATAGTTGAAGATAGTTTATGTCCATTAGAAATTATTGCTACATAGAAATGCTAATATATACTGTCTCTGTTGGCTGATTTAGACTTTGTAGGTTATTTTATGTCTATTTTATCTCGAATATATAACATTAATTAATAAAAAATAAGATTTTAGAAGTTGTGGTTGATGATAATTAGCGTCAATTATTGTTCTAAATCTGACATTATGATCTTTAGGATTATGTGTCCTTCATTTAAGTGCCTGTCAGACTAGTGAATAAAATTCTTTGTGTCAGATTAAAGAATTTACTTCAAATATTTTGTCATTAATAAAATTATTTTTATTTTTGGATCGTTATTTTAAAAACTATTAATGACGTTACTTTATTTTTGTGTATAAATGACGACTGCAAATTTGCAGCGAGTTAAATACGCGAGCGAGGAGTTCCTGCAAAACCGTGACTAGTTAAATACGCGAGCGAGAGCTTGCTGCAAAATTACGAGTAGTTAAATACACGAGCGAGAAGCTCCTGCAAAATTGCAGCAACTTAAATTTGTAAGCGAGAGCTTGCTGCAGAATTGCAGCTGCTTTGCTGTTTTAAGCGAACTGTTGCTGAAGGTTTGGATAAACAATGTGGATATTATAATGTCGTATTCTCTGTATCAATTGCCGTCCCATTTATGGGACGGGCTGGTGGTGAAGAATATGTTGGCTTTAGCCAAATAGTAAAAGACTGTACACTGATTTTAGGATGATTCGATTTAAAATTTGGCTAATGCCTTGTAGATCTATATTATTTTATCCGTCCCATTAATGAGACGGCAATTGAAATAAATGCATTTCTCTGTTAATTGAAATAGGATATAATTTATTTCTACTTAATTGACTATAGGTCGTTCAACGAATAAATTATAAAATTATCAATATACTTGAACTAAATCATTATTTACTTTAAAAAGAAAAATCGTTATGGTTACAGAAGAAAGATTTTTAGAAAGTGTTCATCAAAGTCGCATGACTCTTCCTGAGTTTAGTCAGTTTATCGAACGTCAGCTCAATGAGCTTGAATCGAACGGTAGTTTACTGACTGATGCACCCTCGCGTCAGCAAATCACCGACCTGAGAGTAGTCTCCAATGAATTGAAGGCGGCTATTTTATTGGTGCAGAAAAGTACTTACACAAGCCAATTGGCTACATTGGATCAGGCGCGTGACAGGGCCGTTTTGAGGTATGGGAAAGTGCTGAAAACTTTTGCATTGTCCGATGATGCGGCAGAGCTTGCTGACTATGAGAAATTATCTATTTTGCAAGCAACTTATGATGGGGTAGAAAGGCTGAATTATGAGGCAGAAAGCTCGCATTTGTCTAAACTGGTGACCGAATTTGAAAGTCCTGTTTATAGTGGAGCTATTGCCAGATTGGGAATGAACAATTATGTAGGAAGTGTAAAATCAACAAGTCAGGCCTTTAATCAGCTTTTCGATTCACGCAGTTTCGAAAGTGCCAATAAGTTGGTGTATGATACCTTGATGCAGCGCAAAACCCTGCAAAAGCAATATGACACATTTGCAGGATATACCTTGTCGATGGCTAAGGTGCTTGGCACAGAGCCTTTCATTACGGTACTTAAGACCATTAACTCTGTTCGTGCGTATTATAGCGATATGCTGAAACGAAGAGAAGGTGTGAAAGATGCTGCCGAAGCTAAAACTGAGAATGCGACAGTGAAATAATCAACTTTAGTCGGAATAAAAAAACGCTCATTAGTACTTGCTAATGAGCGTTCTTTTTTACTGTAATCAGAGTTAAACCGTTTTCTCTTTTTTTTGTTTGGTCGCTGGTTACTTCTGAGGTGTCGATTTTGGTTTAACGGACCGATGCTGTTTCCAAATTGCATACGTGCCTGCCATAGCTAATAATAACCACCAACCATCACCTACAGGAATAGGAGAACCTGTAGGGTCACCTCCCCAGTCTACACCCCCGCCTGTTACCGCCTTTGTTTGCCTACGTTCTCCTGTAAGGGATGCATTGCTGTAATTCGCAGTCAAAGAGCTTACATTATTGTCTTGAGCGGTAGCAGTGCCCTGTGCTTGTTGTCTGCTGGATGCAAATCCCATTGCCAGCGAATTGCTACTGTTTCCGCTTTGGCTAGTAGATGAACTTTTTGTTTCTGTAGAAGAAGTTACATTTTGTGGGGTGAACTTCGATGCATTGCCTGAAGATGCGCCATTCGAATCGTCAATCGGTGCATATGTTGATATCTCTGCGTCGGCATTGTCATTAGTTGCTAAAGCTTTGCCCGAAGGGGCATTAGCAATCCCACTTTTAAAGTTTACTCCTTGGTTGTATGTGTAATAGCTTGTTCCAACATACAAATCGGGTCTTCCAATGGGAGAGTAAGCCACTACCAGGAACAATACTGCCCAAGTTAGTGCCCAAATGATAATATTTCTTTTTTTATTGACCATAATTCTGTTTATTGAACGATTACACGTTTGCTTACTTTTTCACCATTTGTAGTAGCACTTACCACATAAGTCCCCTGTCTCAAATTAGGCACACTAGTTATAGAACCAGGCCCAAAAGATAAACTCTTAACAGCTTGTCCTGTAATATTGTAAAGTGTGCAATTGCCATTAGAAGTACCCAGGTTCTGGATGAATACTGAACTTTTTGCGCTAAATATTTTTACTAGCGATTCAGTATCCGGCGCATCTTTTTCATAATAGCGAGTTATAATTTTAAAGCGTTTCGAAGGTGTTGTTGCCGGAGCGGTTGCAAATTTGTAAGTGGTGCCACTCTCCGTAATATCGATAGTTTTATTTTCAATTAAATCAACTAAAAATACACCGGCATAATTTCTTTGTAAATTTTCATGTGTAAATTTAAGGGTGTATTCTACCTCGTTGCCTGGTTGAATTGCGATATCCGTGTTGTTCATATCGCTCACTGAGTTAACCTGGTAATCACCATCGGGTTCTATAGCATATATTTGTGGTGCCAGTGATGACCCCAGCATTTTACGGCCATCCCAACCATTATCAAAATTAGGTGTGCACGTAGGCTCTGTAAATATCCACATCCGATCCGAAAAGTTCTGACCAATCAAATCAATTTTGGTAGATACTAAATCGGTTGAACTTACATTGTCCACATTTTTTACAAGTTTGGCACTTTCATTCTTTGTGATAATTGAATTGTAGTCAATTGTAATGTTTGTTGCGGCAGTTACTTTTATCAAGAAGCCCGACATTGATGGAATATCATAAGGCATGCCTACGCCTGCTGTATTTTTGGGTATTGCAGTGTATTGCCCCGGGTTGTTAGCAGTTGTGTTAGTTGAGCCACCATTATTACTAGACCAGTCTGCAAAAGAACCGGTATTGTATAAGAATATGGTTTCCTCTGTATTAGCAACATCGAATGTCATTTTCCGAATATCGATGGCAGCGGTATACGGATTGGACAATATATTCTGTCCGGCAGCGTAAACCCCACTTGTGTATGTTAGGGGCAGTGTTTTAGTTTCATTTACCAGTTGCCCTGTAAAGGTTACTATTTTAGGAAATTCTTGAGTTATTTCATATCCCAGAAACGGTAATAAAGTTGATCCATTCGATAATTGGTTCCATTTGCCATATAAGACATTAATCGATTCATCATATTTGCGTACGTAAGAACCATAAAATGTTGGATCGGCCTGAACCGATCTTATCGGAATGCCCAGCGATTGCCATTGATATGAATAATACTTATTGGTGAGAGGGTCTAATACCGGAGCTGTTTTAAGTGCCCGGGTGTACATTTCCACGGTGGCATTTACTGGTTCATTAGTGGCGTTGTGAAAAATTAAAGACCCATTAGGCAATCCGTTGTTTGTAACGGGATCACACTTAATCTGGATTTGATCATAAGGTGCATTTATATCTACGGGGGTAAGACTAATTTTATTATTTACCACTAATTCTTTATCAGCAGGGATAATAAGATTTTTACCTGAAGCATTATTAATCAAATTGCCTACAATTCTATTGTAATCAACGTATAAATCGTTTTTAGCCCAGCCATTTAGCCCGTTATTTCCGGTAGAACCTCCTGTTGCAAATTCAACATTGTCGCCCGTGGCGGGGACTTTTACCGCAGTCCAGTTAGCAGGGTCGCTCCATACTGTACCGCCTGGACCAGAAGCTCCTATCCAATAGTTACTGGTTCCTGTAACTGTCATTGTGATTATAGTCGATGTTGCTGGGTTGTTAGTGGTAGCGCATGTTCTGTTAGATGTCATGACTACTTTAATTGCATCATTATTATTTGGTACATAGTTAAATGTTGAACTTGGGCTATTTGTACCAACAGCGACATTGTTTACATACCATTGGTAAAGTGGTGCTGTGCCCCCATTAGTAGGGCTAGCGGTAAATGTTACATTTGTTCCTGATGCTACATTTGTAGTTGGTGTAGATATTGCAACGTCAGCTCTACTGTCGCCTGTTACTATTACTGATGAACTAACTTGCGAAACGGTTTTAAAATCAATGTTGTCTAATGAAAAGTCATTACCATTTGCAATCGTATTTTGGTTTCTTAAATCCAAAGTTACGCTTGTGCTAGAGCCTGAGAACCAATTGTAATAGTATTTTTTATATAGTCCTACGGCAGATGATGCTGTAAATGGTGTTCCAAGTGCCTGATTGTTCGCGTATAATTGAATAATCGATGGATTGTCGGTAACTTCACGTCTTAAATAGTATGTAAATTGATAGGTAGAATTTGGGATAACACTTACTGTTTGTGACCATACAGTTACATTGGCAATAGTTGCACCATCAATTACCATTTGCTTGTTTCCTGGTGTAATCGGACTGAATGCACCATTCAAAGAATTTGCATTATCAGTCACAGTATATACCCCTTGATTGCTATTTGCACCGGTGGTATATGAATAGCTACTTAAGAAGCCGGTGTTACCCGCTTCAAAATCTCCATTTACAATGAGATTTGTTCCTGTTGGTATGCTTCCGGTTACTGTATATGTGCCATACATACTCGCAGTGGTAGGTGTTATTTTAGGATTTGCATCTTGCGAATAGAAATTGTTTGGACCGGTCCAATATAAAATATCTATGTTTGGGCTGGAACTACTTAGTACAATTGAGTCGCCAGTACATGATTTACCTCCACTGGTAATTATTGAAGGGGTGGTGGGGTATACTGTTCCGTTCAATGTTATAGTCTTAGTTGTGGTGTTTGAAGTAACACTAAGTTGTTCGTTGTTGTAGGTGCCTACCGGAAGATCGGCTTTTAAACGGACGTATAATTTTACATTGTTTACTTTGCCGGAAGCATCTGTTGCCAAAGTTATTGTCTGTGCAAACCCAATGTTGGTAGTTTGAGAGATTTCAAAATCGGTAGGTGCAGATACTACAATACTTGCTGGAAGTGAAGTGCCGTTGACAGAAAACGATTGTTCGCCAGATGGGCCAAAGTTAAATATGTATCCAAAGCCTCCAAGCACTGTAGGCAAAATGTTGATGGTTGGTGTGTTATTAGTTCCTAGAGTGAAAAAATTATTGATATTTGGTGTAGCGTTTGAGTTTGTTATATCATAAAAACCTACTGTTCCATTCAATGAGGTGTATGCGCCGTTCACTGTTGCGCCTTGAAGGATCGCATTGTACGGATATATTTGATTATTTCCTTTCCCTAACGAAATTTGGGTGCTATTAAGGCTGCCTGTTGTGGTCAGTTTCCAATATTCTGTATTGCTTATAGCCGTTAAAGGTGAACTGACAGTTCCACCTGAATTAGCACTAAAGGCCTGAACTTGTACTACTGGAGCAGTTCCTCCGGTGATAGGATTTACTAAGGTGTAGGGTAAGTATGTGTTGTTCCCGACTGGGAAGTTATACGACGACCCAGAGCCTAAGTTGGCTTGTATTATCCATGTTACCGGCCCATTAATATAGGACCCGGATGAGCCACCCATTATACCTGAATTGGCCGGGTTGGTTACAGTTAATGAGTTTGTCGATGACGTATTTACATTCCCCGAAATAAGTAGAATAGCTCTTGTGACTGTTGTTGGTCTGCTTAGTGTTACTCCACCAGTATTCTGAATGGTTAGATTGTAGAATGATGTGTTGTTAGTTCCACCAATAGTTTGTGCTGATGCTCCGGCAAAGTTAGTGGTACCTACGCCTGAAGTATAAGTTCCATTGTTAGTCCAGTTACCGTAAACAACTAAATTGCTCGCTCCAACAGTTGCATCCCCTTGTGTTAATGATGAGCCACTTTGAATAGTAATATTGTTGCAGAGTCCACCTGCTGTTCCAATTTTAGGTTTATTTGTAACATTAGGAATTATAACATTTGTTGAGGCTGTGGGTATTGTACCATCACACCAGTTGCCTGTATTATTCCAATCGGTATTTGTAGCACCTGTCCAATAACCAGAGCATGGAGCAGGTCTTAAAGCAAGAATTATTCCTCCAAGATATGCATTACCGTTTGCTGTGATAGTACCATTACCTGTATTGCCTACTGTTGTTTTATTGCCTGTCGCAGCTCCAACTGCTGCGTAGTAATTTCCTGTTCGGGAATCGTAAATTTCTGATAGTGTTGGGTCTGTATCAAGCGTCCAATCACTAAAGCTTCGTGGTGTAGTGCCAGATGAGGATGCTCTACAGCTCATTCCGAACATTGTAACTAGTGCATTAGGAGTAACCGTTGTAATACTTGTAGGATTTACCGTAGTGCCTGTACCATTTGGTGTAGTAATTGTTCCTGGTGCTACATCAAATGGATTTGAGGTATCTATACCTCTGTATGCAACTATAGTAGCTTGGGCAAAGTCGATATTACTCCAGTTAGACGGAACAATTGTGTAGTTTGTTGGTTCCCAGCCTAATGTTATTGCTTTGTACATTATCGTACCGATAACTGAGTTGTTTCCACTTAATCCTTTCGAATCAATAGTCGTCCAGCCACTTGTTCCATCTCCATTAACAAATGGGTTGTTGTTATTGTTGTTTGTATATTTGGAGATGTTTAATATTAATATATCTCCGATTTGAGCTCCTGTAGGCTTGTTAATTGTAAATGATTGACCTCCGGTTGCATACGCGGTGGTGATTCCAACTTGCGTTATTGCTGCGTTTGAATTCATTCCATATATTGTACATATCAAAATCAATGACAAAAATGAATACTTCAATATGAAATGTAATTTAGAAGTGTAGTTGTTTTTCATACGCGTTATTTTTTTTTTGATAGTTATCTTATCGTTTTGAACCTTCGAAACGATAAATAATATGTATTTCAGCCTATCAGTACTTCCGAGAGGTTGAGTTTGGGTTAAGTGCTTTTTTTAAACAGCAGGATTTACAGTTGCTATCTATTAATGTTTTATTTGTAGCAATTAATGCAGTTGATTGTCTATTATGATTTGATAATATTCTAACATCTTAATTGTTGGTTTTCAAATATAGTTTATTTTATTTGTAAATTATAATTAAAATGCATGTAAATAATGTAGTTGTTGATTTTATAACTAACTAAATCTACATGTAAATAAAGAGTTTACTGCATATTAGTTCACAAAAATACTACATTTTTGGGAATTATCATGCTTTTTTACTAAATAATTTGAGCTAAGGGGCTATATTTCAATAATTAGAAGGAATAACTGATTTCTTAAACCAATGATCAGGATATTTACACTATAAAAAAAGAGAGGGCTTAATCAATTGGAACAATGCAGATTGATGCGTTAATTTTAGCTTGAAGTTTACAAGTACGAATATACTTTTTGTTGATAAACTGAACCTGTTTCATGTGAATTTCCTGTCGAACTAACATTTGCATGTCGCATAATATTAATACATGTTGTAATAATTACTATATAATGTAAGATTTTTGACTAATTTTAATTAGTTGTTTTTTTGAAATTTTTTATTATGCTTTTAAATTATAAGACATTAGTTATATGCCTAATATTAAAAAAGACGGAATGTTTTGCGATGTTATGTCTCATGAGTGAATTAAACCATGCAAGGATGACCGAGTATCTCAATCATCCTTGCATGGTAATAAAAGTATTCTAAAATGTTATTTGTATTGCTGTAATTACATATAGATAAAACGCCTCTATTCAATCAACTTATTGTTGATGGCATAGTGTGTTAATTCTACATCGTTTTTCAATTTTAATTTTTCGAAAATGCGTACACGGTATGTAAATACGGTGCTGACGCTTAAAGTAAGTTCTTTGGCGATGGCTTTTACCTTTTTACCTTCGGCTAGCAAGAACATAATTTCCAATTCGCGGTTAGATAAGCTTTCATGTGGTAGCTGATCTTTGTCGGGCACTACGTCGAAAGCTAACTGCTCAGCCAGTGTTGTGCTCAGGTAACGTCCTTTTGTGTGAATTTTGCGTATGGCGATTACTAATTCGTCCAGTGCGGTGTCTTTGCATAAATAGCCGGATGCGCCTGCCTTAAGTGTGCGTAAAGCGAATTTATCTTCGGGGTGAATACTTAAAACCAGGATATGAAGCTGTGGTTTGACGATTTTTAGGTCACTTAATAAATCTATACCGCTTCGTCCGGGCATATTCATGTCCAAAAGCATAATGTCGCAATCGGTGTGTTGAATTTTTTCAAGTGCTTCAACGCCATCTTGTGCTTCGGCAACTACCACGAAATCAGACTCTTCTTTGAGAATTTTTTTTAGTCCTTCACGAATTATTTCGTGGTCATCTACTATAAATACTTTTATCATAACTTTGTTTTTTTATATGATTTCTTTTTTTCTTTCTCAGTTCTATACTAATGCGTTATAAATTATATGCAAATATACTAATTCAAATTTGATTATCAATATTCAAACTCAAGTTGTTTGTTCATGTTTTTGTTTCCGGAATAAGGAATCTCTACTTTTACAACTGTTCCGACGCCCTCATGACCTGCTATAGTGAATTCGCCATCCAAAAGAAATGCCCTTTCCTGCATGCCAATTAGTCCATATGAATCAGGTTTTAACTTGCAGTTTTCTTTGATCCCGACGCCGTTGTCGTTAATTTGCAAAATAAGCCTATCACCATTTATAGCCATCAATACTTTTACTTGCGTGGCATTAGCATGTTTAACGACATTAGTAAGCGCCTCCTGAACAACGCGATATAGCGCAACCGATTGTTGTGAATTTAATTCGAGGTTGGTTATTTCTGTTTCAAAATCGCACTTAATGTCGTACCTCTCACAAAATTTCGCAACCTGAAGTTTCGCGGCCTCAATAAACCCAAGTAAATATAAAACTTCGGGACGTAAATCAGTCATTATTCTTCTGGTCGTATTAATTGTGCTGTCCACCAAAACAAAAAGTTGGTCAAATTTATTAATAATACCCTCAGTAACATTGCTCTCAGGGCATTTAAGAATATTTTGTTTTATCATTCCCATGTCAATTTTTATAGCAATGAGAATTTGGCCAAGTTCGTCGTGCAGTTCACGGGCTATTTCTAGTCTTTCTTCTTCGCGTACATTTTGAAGGTGAGCAGCAAATTTTTTCATTTGCTCCTGGGCTTTGCTAAGTTCGGCCTCCCATTTTTTTCGATCGGTAATATCCCGTATAATGATGACCATACCGGTTGCTTCACCATTTCTATCGCGAATAATATCAGCTTTTATTTCCGTTTGCACTTTACTTCCATCTGCCCTTTGAATAGTATATTCGATGGGGCCCAACTGCATGGCAAAGGACGATAAGAAGTTTGTTTTTGCTTTTTCAATATCCTCAGCAGCAATGAAATCTGCAAACTGATGTCCTACAATATCTTCGTCTTTTTCGCAACCATAAAATATTAGCCCGTTAGGGGAAATCATGGTGATACATCCATTTATATCAACGGCTGCAATTATATCGGGAGATGCTGTTAGAGTAGAACGATATAGCGTTTCGCTCTTACGCAGTTTTTCGGTTAGCAGTTTTCGTTTGGTGATATCCTGAATTGTTCCAATAAGTTTTGTAGGAATACCCATTTCATTGAGAACTAACTCACCGATGCCGTGAACCCACCGTTCTTCCCGGTCATTTTGACGTATTATTTTGTATTTTTTGTCGAATTTGTTTTTATTTGCAATCACATGTTTCGACAAATATTCGCCCATATCAACCCTAAAGTCAGGATGAATAATTGAAGCCCAAGACCCTACAGTTTTCTCAGCATTGGCTTCAATACCAAAAATACTATCAAGTACATCTGAACATATCCATTCCCCTTTTGTCAGATCGTAAGTATAGGTTCCCAATTCTGCGATAGCCTGAGTTTGTCGAAGAAAACTTTCACTTTCGAGCAAGGCTTCTTCGGCACGTTTTCTGTTAGTGATGTCTCGCCCAATACCTAACAATCCAATGATGTTATTATTATTGTCTAGAAGTGGTAATTTAGATGCAACCAACCAGTGCGTATTACCATCTTTATCAATCAAGGTTCCTTCACGATTAATCAGAGCTATTCCTTCTTGCATAACCAGTCTATCTTCATTGGCAGTTGATTCGGCCACATCGGCTGGAAATAGATCATAGTCCGTTTTGCCAATAACAGATGCTTCGGAGACTGCTCCAGTTAACTCGACTTCAGCCAAATTGGCAAGCGTTTTCTTCCCGTCCAGATCCTTAATATAGATAGCATCGGGTATGTTATCAATAACTGCACGAAGCAGTATTCGTTCATTTTGGATAAGCTCAGCATACCGTTTATTCTCAGTAATATCATGACTAACACCCACAATCCCTGTCACAACATTATTTTTGTCGCGAAGTGGAATTTTCGATGAAAGTATCCAACGTTTATTCCCTGTTTTGTCAAACATTAGCTCTTCCTTGAAAAGTATAGGTTTGCCCGTTTCTATAATCGTTCTGTCATCAGCAGTAAAAATATCTGCTAATTCTTTTGGGTAAAAACTGTAGTCATCTTTTCCTAATACGTCATCTTCAGAATTGACCCCCATAAGTTTAACTTCTGCTTTATTGGCCAGTGTTTTTTGGAATGAAGCATTTTTGGTATAAATACAATCAGGTATATTATCGATGATAGTTCTAAGCAACAAACGTTCATTTGTAAGCGTTTCTTCATATTTTTTTTGTGAAGTGATATTGCGACTGATGCCTATTAACCCAATGATATTTTGCTGCCCATCAAGTAGCGGAATTTTTGAACTAAGCATCCAACGACTGTCACCCTTTTTATCTACTACCAGCTCTTCGTAATTAAGTTTTGGAATGCCGGTTTCAAATATATATTTATCATCAGCTTGAAATTTTTGTGCATACTCAGTCGGGAAAATTGCAAAATCGTCTTTTCCCAACACCTCCCTTTCGGATTTGAATCCAAGTGTTTCAATTTCAGCCTTATTTGCTAATGTTTTACGACAAGCAAGATCTTTAGAATATATTTTTTCAGGGATATTATCGATAAGTGTTCGAAGCATCGTGCGTTCGGTTTCCAATTGTTGCTCGACAAGTTTTCGGTCAGAAATATCAAGAATTAGACCTTCGAGCGCCTCTACTTCTCCGTCATTATTATAAATAGGAAGTCCTTGTTCCCAAACCCATTTCTCTTTATTATCGGCTGTTTGGATTTTATATTCAGCAAACACAGCTGTCTTCGTATCCACAGCACATTGCCAAGTGTTCCATAATTTTTCTCTAAATTCGGGAACAATGATATCGTTGAACGAAACGACTTTATTTTCAATTAAATCGGAGATTTGATAACCGGTAAGTGCAAAACACCCTTCAGAAACAAATTCCTTCGTCCAATTTTTATCATAACGCGACCTATAAGCCATTCCCGGAATATTTGACAAAAGTACTGATTTGCTTCGTTCACTTTCGCGCAATTCAGCTTCGGCCAAATACTTATCCGTAACATCTGAAAAAACCAATACTACGCCCGTAATATTTCCTTTTTTATCAATAATTGGAGCAGCGCTGTCTGAAATCTGATACTCTTTTCCTTGCTTGGAAATTAATATGGTATGGTTGGCCAAACCAACTATCTGACTGGTTTGAAGTACTTTTTTTATTGGATTATCAATGACTTCTCTACTTTCAGCATTGATGATTTTAAAAACTCCAGTTAATGATTTACCCAATACATCTTCTAACTTTACTCCACAAAGTTGTTCTGCCATCGGGTTCATATTTGCTATAAGCCCGTTCATATCTGTCGAAATCACTCCATCGCCAATTGACTGCAAAGTGGTAAATAGCAGTTCCTCATGTTCGTGTAGCAGCTTATTTGTATTTTCGAGTTCGGCCATTTTATGCCTTAAATGAACTACAGCACTTCCTTTTTCTGCGAGTTGATTTGCGCTAAAAACGAGCATCTTTGATACATTAAATAGCTGTTCTTTCGTCATGATTGGGACTTCATCCAATGCGTCCATAAAATCGTCTACGTTAGCTCCAATTTCTTTTGCATATCGTTTCATTCTGATTTTGTCGAGTTCGGGTGTTCGAACCTGACCAATAATCCAATTAGCAACCGGTACTCCATCAACTATAATTTGTGTGCTGGATTCCATCAGTCCTACACTTGTGCAAGTTTGGACTGAAGGCCGAGAATTACTCTCTGCAGCCAGAACTGCATCTGACTTCATACAGTTTTTGCAACCTTTCTGGGTTTGTCGGACTATGCTCTCGCACAACCGGCAGAAATTAGAGGGTTTAGTTATTGGAGTTCCATCTAAATCTGTAATTATAGAAGCAACACCAGTCGCATCGGCAAACAAATCCTGAATAGTTTGCAACTCTTCAAGTTTAAAGAAATCGGTATATTGTAAGTCGATTCCCTTTTCGGCTGACAATTTTGAATAGCTATTCTTTGAAGTCATCTTATACGTTTTTCCAATGAAATTGTTCTTGTTAGAATCTATGATTTTTAAAATATCAACATATATGGTACTTATTTCTATTGCTAATAGATTTTAAGCAATGAGCCTAATTGTATCGTGAGTATATTTGTTACTCAGCAATAATTAATTATCAGATTGAAGGAACATAAGGCATTTCAATTCGAACAATGGTTCCTTCGCCGGCTTTTCCTTCAATAATTAATTCCCCTTCTAATAGGAATACTCTTTCATTCATTCCTATTAGCCCGTAAGAATCATTTCTAATTTTGTGATTTTTGGGAAATCCGATACCATTATCTACAATTTCCATAATCAATCTATCATTCTCTATCAGTAATTGCACTGTGACTTGTGTTGCTTTAGCATGACGTACCACATTGGTCAGTGCTTCCTGAAGAATCCTGAATAGCGCTACAGATTGCTGCGGTGCTATATTAAGAGTCGTAATCGAGCTTTCAAAAATACATCTTATCTTATGTCTTTCTTCGAAGTCTTTGGTATACAATTTTGCTGCTTCAACAAATCCTAGCATTTCTAACACTTCTGGACGTAGGCCGGTCATAATTCTTCGGGTAGTTTTAATGGTATTATCCACTAAACCAACCAGACTGTCGAATTTACACATCACGTCAGGATTCATTTTGCCATCAAATTCTTTTACCACCTTATTTTTCAATAACCCCATATCTATTTTTAGTGCTACCAGAATTTGACCCAAGTCATCATGTATCTCGCGAGCCAGTCCGGTTCGTTCATCTTCGCGAACATTTTGTAGATGGGCCGCAAATTGCTTTAATTGTTCTTGTGAATTTTTCAGCGTTTTCTCAGCATTTTTTCGCTCGGTTATATCCGTAAAACTAACAAGACTTGCCCATATATTCCCATGATTGTCGGTTACCGGAGATCCAAAAATCTCTAGAAGCGTTTGACTGCCATCTGGACGAACCACTATCATATCATCGATATGAGCCGAAATACCTTGCATACCCAAAACAATCGGCAGTTCATTTTGTGGATAATATCCCTCACAGCCAACTTTATATATATTATAGAGTTCAGAAAGGTTATCTTGTGTTGCATCCGGTAGAATTCCCCTCCCCAATAATCGAGTTGCTGCATTATTAGCCATAATTGGTTTACAGGATGGTGCTTCTACCATAAATACACCTACAGGTAAATTTTTAAGTAATAAGGTAAATAACTCATTTTGTCGATTCAGCGCATTTTCACTTCTTTTCAGTTCTTCTTCCGCCCGAACGCGCTCTGTAATATCGATATTAAATCCGGCAATGCCAATAATGTGTTTTTCATCCTGAATTGGAAAAATAATTTGTTGATAAACTGCCAACTCATTTTTAAAGTTGTATTGAACTATTTCATCAATTAATTCGCCATTGTAGGCACGTGAATTGTTCAATTCCCACAGTCTCAACACTTCAGGTGTTTCGTGAGTATTATACTCCGGTTTATGTCCCAAGATAGAGCCGAAGTGATCTACCAATTTCTTATTTTCCAAAATTCCAACGCCGTTAATATCTCTTGCCCAGATTTCGAAAGGAGTGTTCTCTATAAATGTTCTCAAAAACATTTCACTTTTTTGTAATGCATCTTCGGCTTCTTTTCGTTGGGTAATATCGATAAATGATATCAATACTTTTGAAAGTGTATCTTCAAAATCCGGCATTACAGTCAGCGTTAGGAGAAGATTTTTCTTTTCTCCGTTGAGTGTGATTATTTGTGTTTCTCCTTCAAATTGAGTTTTGCCTTCTGCTAGGGCAATAATTTCTTCACTAAATACATTTATTGTAGCGTCACTTACAGAAAAGAAATGAGTTAAGTTTTCTAGAATTTCTTCCTTGCTGTTCGTTCCAAATATCTGTATACTTGTCTCATTGATACTTACCACATTTATTAATGACACTAATTCACCAATTTTTTCTGGGTTCTTCAACAGGAAGTGTCTGAAGTCAGTTACCCCTTCTGCTTTCAATCTATTGAGTTCAATTTTCACTAAAGAGAGATCTTCTTCCCATATAGAGATAGGCGAGTACTCAAACATACTTACCAGCCTGGCTTCGCTCTTAAGAAGATTTTCTTCCGCCCGTTTTCGATCTGTAATATCGTGCAAGCACAATAGAAGATTTTTTTGCCCATCGTTATTTATAAGGGCTGTAGAGCAAAGTAACGACACTTCTTTTTGCTCTTCATTACGTAAAAATTCGCTCTCATATTCAATGTTTTTGGTTCCTTTTCCTGTTTTGAAAGTACTGTTTATTGCGTTGCGTAAAACACATGAACTGCATGCATGTCCGTATCCACAACCTCGCCGATCATCAAAAGAATGAACGCAACCAAAGACATCTCCCGGACCACTACCTTTTAATTTAAAGCGAGAGGTTTTAGTGAACGAAGTGAATGCATTATTGGCAAAAAGTAAGTTTCCAGAGTCATCTACAACGCACATCATTACTGGCGCATAATCGTAGATGGCCTTAAGTTCTTTTCTGCTATTTTCTAGTGCCTCTTCTGTGCTTTTACGGTCACTAATGTCACGAGCTGTTAATTGCACAGCAGGTTTACCATCGAGCAGAATTGGCATTGCTTTTACTTCGACATACATTGGCGTGCCATCCATTCGGATATATTTTTCTTCAACGAGCGGCAACGATCCATCAATGTCACTTTGCGCAACTAATTTCATTCGTTCAAAGACAGCATCTCTGTTATCGGGATGAATATATTCTGCAACTGATAAGCCGACTAATTCGTCTCTAGACTTTGCTCGCATTAATCTGACACACTCTTTATTGACATATACTATTTTACCATCAGCATAAATAGATATTGCTTCGGGTGAGTTTTCAACAAATTCCCGATATTTCAACTCACTTTCCTGTAACGCAATTTGTGTTAATATTCGTTCGTTTTCTGCATCCATTGCATCCAGAGCAAAACTGATGTCTTCACCAATTTCTTGTAGCAATACTTTCTCATCTTCGCTAAAGAAACCTAATTCTGAAGCATAAAGGTTTATTGTACCTACAACTTCATTCTTGATTTTAAAAGGAACAGCAATTGAGGAGCGATATCCTCTTTTTAGTGCTTCATCTCTCCACGGCTCCATATTTGGATCTGTGGCAATATCATGACAAATTTTTATTTTATTTTCTCTTATAGACATTCCTACTGGTCCTCTTCCAGTGGTTCTGTTGTTTTTAGTAATAATTATATTGTTTAGATAACCCTCTTCATATCCTGCATGGCATGCTGGTCTTATCATTTCTGTATCCTCAACGACGATTCCTATCCACGCCATTCGAAATTGACCATACTGAACCGCGACATCACAGATGGTTTGAAGAAGAGTTTGGCGGTCTTGAGTTCGAACAACTGCTTGGTTAATTTGACTAAGTAATGCATATAATCTTCCAACATGTTGAAGTTGTTCCTCTGCGATTTTACGATCTGTAATGTCATTAATACTTGACAAAATAAGCATTTGTCCATCAAGACAGAGCATTTGTGCAGAGTAAAGCCCCGTCATTAATCTACCATCTTTTCTTTGGAAAATAAACTCATGTGAATTAACATTTTTATTTTTCATGAGTGATGAAACTACAAATTCTCTATCTTCTGCGTTTGTCCAAAGATTTAAACCTAAAATAGAATTTTGTAGAGCCTCCTCTCTGCTATATCCTGATATAGTAGTGAAAGCATCATTTACATCTAATATAATACTATCTGCTGAAGATGTAATTGTAATTGCATAAGGTGAAGTTTGAAAAACTGTTGAATACTTTTCTTCACTCATGCGAAGTGCCTCTTCGGCCATTTTACGTTCTGTAATATCCTCGCCCGAACTTAGCGTTCCAATGACATTTCCTTTGTTATCAGTAACCCAGGTATTATTCCATGCTATTGTTCGCCTTTCGCCACTTTTAGTTACAATATTGTTCTCATGATAGTTGAATGCTTCCGTTTTCCCTGAAATTATTTGACTAAAGATATTTTTCACTCTGTCTGCCTCTTCCTGGGGTATACATACGTCAAACCAGTTTTTATTGATTAATTCTCCTGACTCATATCCAAGTACCTGATATCCTTTTTTATTGAGAAGAGTGATATTACCCTCTTTATCAAATGCAACAAGAATTACTTGAGCAATATTCAAATAGGTTTCTACTTTTCTCTTTTCTATTTTTAATGCTTTTTCAGCGAGTTTCCGTTCAGTAATATCTTTCGATATACAAGTTACAAAAGCCACCTCACCGTTACTATCAAAAATCGGGTCAGCCATTGTCAGATAGTAATGTTTTTCACCTGTACTTTGTACTACCTTTACCTCATTTTCACCTTTTTTCTTTGTTTGAAAGACAGAGTGTACAAGTGTTAGCCGTTTCTCGGCTTCTTCGCTTGACATAATTGAGTAAGGAGTTCTACCTATTATTTCACTAGGTGTTTTATCAAAAGCTCTGGCAAACGATTCATTTACAAATCGATATGTGTCATCGCGATTGTAGCTGAAAATTGGATCGCTCGAATATTGAATCAACGTTCGGTATTTTTCTTCACTTTCCCATAAGGCATCCTGTGCCCGTTTACGTTCAGTGATATCGCGTGATGCACCGTGGTAACCAATTATTTCACCTTTCTCATTGTAATGGACAGAGGCATTTGCTTCGGTCCATATCCAGGATCCATCTTTGCACAATTGCTCCAATTCGTAACGAATGGATCCTGTTTTAATATAATTCTTTTCGTCGGCTAGTCTGGCAGCATTGACTCTTTTTACTGTTTCGATACCTTCGGGTTTTAGTATGTCCAAAAGGCTGGTTCCAACTACTTCATCTGAATGAAAACCGCGCAACCGTTCATCCGAAGGGCTAATGTAATCACAGACGAAATTTGCATCTAGATGCCAGATAACATCACTTGAGTTTTCCGTCATAAAACGAAACTTCTCTTCGCTCGCTCGCAATGCTTCTTCTGTCTTTCTCCGAGCTTCATTTTCTTGTTTCAAATCTTCCAACAGATTCAAAGTCGCAATGTGATTTGCATTCAACTCGCGAGTACGTTCGGCTACTAACGCTGACAGTCGGGCATTCTCGCTCAGTTTTAATTCTTGCGAAGATTTGATTTTCGCCATCGCACGAATTTGTGCTACAAGTTCACTTTGGTCGATGGGCTTCGCTATAAAAGCTTCGGCCCCAACTTCTAATGCTTTTATGCGACTTTCGCTGTCACCTTTTAAGGCAGTAACAAAAACAACAGGAATATTATTAGTTATTTTAATCGTTTTCAATTTTCGACACACCTCAAAACCATCCATGTCGGGCATAATGATGTCAAGCAGTATAACATCCGGATTCTCCGAAATAGCCAATTCGATTCCTTGTTCCCCACTCGTAGTCGTGATAACCTTTGCTTCGGGGAATGCTTCAATAATCAATGCCTTCAGAGTTATCAGATTATCGAAGGTGTCGTCTATCGCCAGTATTTTTATTATTTCACTTTCCATATTTTCTTTACACTTTCTTCTTTGTAGGAGTCTTTATACCTTAGCTACTATAATTAGTTGATATTATTCAATCTAATATGAAATGACCTCTGGTCTTTACTGTTATTTACCAAAAAGCACTTCGTTTATTGTTTTGAAGAACACTTTTTCTTCAATTGGCTTCACCAGATATCCATCGAACCCATGAGCTAGAATAGTTTCCCGGTCTGATGTCATAGCGCTGGCCGTAAGGGCAATAATTGGGATGTGTTGCATTCTTGCATTCTTACGAATAGCTTTAAATGCTTCAATACCATCCATTCCGGGCAGAGCAATATCCATTAATATTAAATGGGGTTTGTGTTTCTTTGCCATTGCTATCCCTTCGCTTCCATCAATAGCTTCAATTACTGTGTACTTATCTTCCAGTATAGCTTTTACTGTTAGCATGTTATCCAAATTATCTTCCACTACAAGTACTACCGGTTTACCCGATATGGTTTGCTGTAGTCGCTGTGGTTTTTCTGCTTCTTCAATATGATTTGTCACCATTGATACCACGGCATTGAGTAAATCTTCACGATTCACATCTCCTTTTTGAATGAGTTGATGCACATTGTTTCGTTTCAGAAACTTGAGATCTTCATTTGTCAGATGTTTTGCTGTGAGTATCAATACTGGAATGTGAGCTGTTTTATCGACGTTGCGAATGGTTTTTAGAACTTCGAAGCCATCAACTCCGGGCATCATTAAATCCATTATCATTGCATCAGGTATGGTTGTTTCAATAATTGACAACGCCTCTGCACCATCTTGTGCCACTAATATTCTGTAACCGCTTTCCTCCATGAAATCTTTCATCTGGATAATGGCGGGCTCACTATCTTCCACAAGAAGCACTGTTTTAGCACCCGTTGGTTGGATAGGAATTGGATTTGTAGCTTTTGGAAAATGGGAGATCTCAGGGAGATCAATAATTCTTTTCTCCGCATCGTATTCCACTGGAAGGCTAAGTGTAAAGGTAGACCCCTTTTCGAGGACACTCGTTACCGAAATATTTCCACCCAACAGGTTGGCATATTTCTTGGCGATGGCCAGCCCCAAGCCCGTGCCACCATATTTTCGTGAGGTACTTCCATCTGCCTGACGAAATTCGTCGAAGATGTGTGGTAGATGTTCGGCCGAAATGCCAATGCCGGAGTCAGTGACAGAAATAATAATTTGGTTGTTGGTTTGAACCGTTTTGATTTCTACTGTTCCTCTTTCGGTGAACTTTACGGCGTTGCTAATCAGGTTTTGAAGAATATGTTGACATTTTTGCATATCACTGATTAAATACAAATCGCGGTTATCACCAGTTTGAAGCAACTCCAATTTTTTAGGATCAACCTGTGGTCTTATCATGTTTGTAACTTCATCCACAAGGGTTTTAGGATTAAACCTAGTTATTTCTACTTCTTCACGACCTGACTCAATACGTGAAATATCCAAAATGTCGTTAATTAGCGAAAGTAAATGTTTGCCATTTCGCTCAATTACACCAATATAACTAAATTCATCTTCGTTTATCTTGTTGGCCAGTCGGCGATTAAGAACCCCTGAAAGTGCAATTACAGAGTTGAGCGGTGTGCGAAGTTCATGGCTCATGTTCGACAAAAAGTTGGTTTTAAGTCTATTTGCCTCCTTTAGTTGGTTTTTCTGAATCTCTAATTCTCTATTCTGCTCTGATAGTTCAACTGATTGAGCAGTCATCTCTGTTTTTTGTTGTTCCAGTTCAGTGTTTTGCATTTCTAGCCTTTCAGAGAAATTCTTCATCCGTCGGAAGGTTAGAATTCCCTGAACACGTGCGCATAAAGTGTTAAGTAAATCGCTGATTAATAAAAGAGACGCTGGAGTATATGTTCTAACGGCAGCCAAAGAAATGATGGCTATGAGTTCTTTGCCCGCTAAAACAGGAATTGAAATAATTTCACGTGGAATAAATTTTCCACTTACAGTTTGGAATACAAAACGGGTGTCGTGGGGTATTTTTTTTATGAACTGAATTTTATGAGTGGCAATAACGGACCCAAATTCACCTTCGGGATGAATGGCTGAAAAATGGAGCTTAGCTCCATCGTCCATTCCTACTGATTCGTAGTGCTCGTAATAGGTTTTGTTTTCATTTAGCAAATACACAGCCGCCATTTGAGATTGTGTCTGATTACAGAGAGCAAGTAGAGTTACTCTGAAGAATGTTCTAGGATCTTCCTCAGATAGCATAATTTGCGAAATATTAGTGACCTTCTCATTAATCTCTGTTGAGGACTGAATATTATCCACCATGGTATTAAAGGTGGCGGATAAAACTCCAAATTCATTCTTTGAGTCTATGATACTTCTGGCCGCTTTATCACCCTCGTGAAAGCGTCTTGCTGCATCAGTCAACTCTTCCACAGGGTCTACAATTTGTCGAAGAAATACATAGCTTCCAATAATAGTGATAAGAAGAATAGCCGCAATTAATAGCAGCAGTTCCAAGTTCATTTTATTTTTGAGTTCAATCGTGTCAGCATAAAATTGAATTGCTTTATTCTTTGCAAAATCATCAATGACTTTAATTTTTCTCAACATGTCATCTCGCAAAATTCCGACTTCACCTGTTGAACGAATGCTCTCAATGATGGGATTGATATTTCCGGCTAATGCCATCGAAGTGTTGGCATCGCGTGCCACTTTCCATTTTACAAAAGCCGAGTAAGCAGCTTCTACATCCGATGTTGGACCAAGATATTTATCCTTTAATATATCGAACTGTATTTTGGCGTCTTGAGCAGACAACTCCATTAATTGTAAGGCATTGCGTTTGTCCTGATCCGTTTTGTTAATAAGAAGATCCCTGGTGGCTAGACGCATGCTGAGCACATCGGCATTTAGTTTGCCGATAGCCGTTCTGACCTGAAAGGGATGATTATACAAATTGTCAGTCTGATCACCTAATTGATAGCTATGAAGTACAGAAATGACTCCAATGATGATGATGAAAAGTATGTTAAATAAAAATCCAATTTTTAATTGTGTCGAAATGTTGAAGTCTTTAACTCTCATTATTATGTTATGTTTTTTGATCAGGATGTAAGGGGAGATTTGAAATAATTTTTTCTTTTTGATTCTTCGGTGTTTTTTATCTGTAAGTCCTGACGACTTAGTTGTTTTAAGAGGATTCCATTAATTTCTAAAGTTATTCATGTATTTTTCTAAAAATGCACGAATGTGGATAAACTTCCTCAAAATTGTATCGCATCATGATTTCTCTTTCGGTTTCTCCGGTGATTACATATCCTCCTTTTGCCAAACAGTGACTGGCCTTGTCCATGATTTTTTTTCGATACTCCGGTTTGTAATAAAACAGAAGATTAGCACATAATACTAAATCGAAATCGCCATAGATGCTATTAGGCGGACAGCTATGATCCTCGCATAATAAGTCGAAAATAGAGAAGTCGATTCGATCCTTCAACTCTGTTTTTACGGTGTAATTCTCTCCTCGCTTTTTAAACCATTGTGATATGCGTTTTAGGTTTATATTGCTTAAAGCAGTCGCTGGGAATTGACCTTGTTGTGCCAATTTTACTTGTGCCTCGGAATAATCAGTAGCAAATATACGAAAATTAATCATTTTACCTTCAGCGCTTTTGTGCTCGTTCAATAGTATAGCCAGACTATAAGTTTCCTGACCAGCAGCGCAGGCTGCTGACCAGATTCTGATTTCTTTTTTCTTCTGATTAGAGTTTTTCAACAAGATTCCCGGCAAAACAATATTTTCGAGAACTGCAAATGTAAGCGAATTCCTGAAAAACTCGCTGTAACTTATGAATAGCGAGTCCAAAAATAAGCTGCCTTCTATTTCGTTCTCTTCAAAAAATGATAGGTAATCCTTTTCTGAAGAGCAATTATTTTGTTGTATTCTTCTAGTTATTGATTTTTCAATGAAATCATCATCATACATAGAAATATCTGTTCCATGCGATTGAAACAGTAGATCCATTATTCTCGTTTTTACTTCTGTCATTATCATTATTTTAGTATCAATTAGCCAGGAAGCTTATTCTACAATTTTATATTTCTCAGCTTCACCGGCTTTTCTCAACAAGTTATTGACTTCCTTTTTTAGTTCAATCATGGTCAACTCACGTCCCACCATAAGTCGGTGAAAGCGCATTAATTCGTCCATTTTTTCGGTTAATACTTCTTCTGCTTTTTTCCGTTCTGTAATGTCGCGCAAGACACCTTCATTCGATATTTTATGCCCACTTTCGTCAAAATTATACCAACCATGATCTTCGACCCATATGCCACTACCATCTTTTTTTCGAAGTTCAAATACAGCTTTTTCTTCGTTATTAGGGTTCAATACTTTAGAATCTCGATGACTTTCATCGAAATATAGTTCTTTCTTAATATCTACTCCCAACATTTCCTCTTTGCTTTCGTATCCAAGCATTTTTACCATGGCCGGATTCACATCCACAAATTTCCCTTCCGCAGTGCTTTTGTAAACACCATCGGGTATCCGTTGCACTAGATTTCTGTAAATCATTTCGCTGTCAATCAATGCTTTCTCTGCTCTTTTCCGCTCGGTTATATCCTGACCAAAACTAATCATTCCAATAATTTGGTTCTGTACATAAATTGGTGAAGTATTTACCAAAATCGTAAGAATTGAGGCATCATTTTTTCGAAAGCGCAATTCATAGCTGCAAACTTCACCCTCTATAGATCTTTGGAAAATATCAGTTAACATAGGAAGATCTTCTTCCATTGCAAGTGGAGTAAATGACTTGCCTATCCAATCTTCTGCATTCAATTCTGTGGCTTTCTCAATCGTTTTGTTGATGAAAGTAAAACAACCATTTTTGTCTAACATCCATATCCAATCGTTCGAATACTCAATAATTGTCCGGTATTTTTCTTCACTAACTTCCAATACTTTTTGTACCTGCATTCGTTCTTCTTCAACTCCTATGGCAGATGCTATGATTTCCAGTAAATGGATTTCATTTTTACTTGGAGAGTAATCATTCTCAAATAGCACACACAAGGACCCAGTATTGTTTTTCCCAAACTTCACAGATTTCCCAATATAAGTATTGATTCCCAATTTAAGAATATTGGGATCTGTAACTGCATATTCAGAATTTCTCAAATCTCTGAATATTTGTACATTATCCGATTTTTCCTGAATTACTTTCGCGCATATATTCCCCTCCGAATACAATGTTAATTCAATATGTTCGGGAACATTCCAGCTACCAAAAGTACTTAGTTTCCCGTCTTGCATTCGGTTATACATAGCACAGGTGCTATTGAATAACTCGCCGCAAACTTTGACGAGCTGATTAATATTTTCTTTCGGATTTGATCCAAATATCAGAAAACAATCGTTAAGTTTATTGATTTGTTGTTCGGCTTGTTTCCGTTCTGAAATATCCCGGGTGACACCTAGCAATCCTGTAATATTTGATGCCTCGTCGCGCAGAAAAGACATCCTCATTTCTGCCCAGAAAACGCTGCCATCTGCTTTGCAATGCTCAACCTCAATGGTATGAGTTCTATCTTTTTTAATATTTGGATCCTTTTCTTTTTCGAATTCTAAATTAAATTCTGTAACAATTTTGTCAAGACTACTTGGCGTAAATTTATCGCGTACAGATCGATACATATGTTCTTCAGCTGTTTCACCGATCATTTTCTCAACAGATGAACTGATGAAATTTAAATTGAATTGTAAATCGGATGTCCAAACAACGTCAGAAATATTCTCAGTAATCCGTCTGTATTTTTCCTCACTTTGTTTAAGGGCATTCTCGGCTTTAATCCGTTCGGTGATGTCACGGGTTATCCCTTGAAAACCAACAATATTTCCACAGTCGTCTCTTAGGAATGACAATCTCACCTCGGCCATAAATGTTGACCCATCTGCACGATAGTGCTCAACTTCACCTATAATTGTTCTTTTTTTATCACATGTAGGGTCATTTTCCTTTTCCAATTCTTCTGCGAGCCTTCTCTGAATAATTTCAACCGAACTAGGAGGAAATCGGTTCTCCAGTTTATAGAATAATACAAGTTCAGATTCACTTGCTTTGTACATCTTTGTAGCAGAAGGGCTTATATAGCTTAAGTTGAAGTTAAAATCGGAAATCCAAACTACATCACTGATATTTTCTGTAATACTCCTATACTTTTCCTCGCTCGATTGGAGTGCTCTTTCGGCATTCTTTCGTTCTGTTATATCTCTAAAATTAAGTACAATAGCAGATACGTTTGGGTCTGCTAATAAATTTGTAAATGTAGTTTCGACCCACTTCCAATTACCTGTTTTATCAAGAAACCGGTATTCAATTGTTGATACGTAATTTGGGTTTGCAAGTATCTTGGATAAATTGAGCAAAAGACCGTTCATGTCATCTGGGTGTACAAATTCATTGGGCCTTTTTAAGAGATCCTCTGTTGGAGAATATCCAAAAATTCTTCGTGCAGATGGACTTGCATATTTCAATTGTCTTTCATTACTTAAAAGTACAATGCCATCTGGTGCATTTTCAATCAATGCTTGATAATGCTTTCCAATTTTATCAATCTCCTGTTGTGCTGCTTTTCGCTCTGTGATGTCTCGTGCAGTAGCTACCAAGACATCTTTCTCAAAATATCGGCTTTTATTTACGATAACTTCCTTTGGAAAGATTTCGCCAGTACTACGCACTGCCCAAAACTCAAAAGTGACTGGTATGCCGGTTTTGAAAACGTTCTGGAGGAGCTTTTGTATCTGCTTTAAGTCGTTCAATCCCGGCGCAGCTACATCCGCTGGTGTTTTCCCAATCAGTTCTTCATTGCTTAGCTGATACATTTCTCGGGCACCTCTATTTACATTTATAAACGTGGCATTCTCATCTAAAACGTATATTGCCTCCGAAACAGAGTTGATGATATCCACATAACTCTGCTTTGTGAGTTCAAGAGCTATCTCAGCTTTCTTACGTTCAGTAATGTCGCGAACAACTACAAGAACACGCGGTTCGTCACCGAACTCAATTTTACTTCCATTCAATTCTGCAAAGAAAGTAGAGCCATCTTTACGCTTTAATTTCAATTCAAGATTCACTGCTTTCCTTTTTTCGGCAATCCCATTTTGAAAAGCATCAATTGCTTTCTGCAAATACGAGTCTTCAATAAAATCCATAAAATGATGACCGATAATTTCATTGGGTTCATGTTGAAACATTGCTCTGGAGGCAGGTGAGGCATAGAAAATGATTCCGTTTATGTCGCTAATTGAAATGTAGTCATCAATTTGCTCGGTGATAGATCTGAATTTTTCTTCGCTGAATCGAAGATCTTCCTCGGCTTTTTTTCGTTTTGTTACATCATGAACTGTGGCAATAGCCCCAATTATTTCACCTTCTAAGTTAAATAAAGGGCCAGTTGTCTGGCTTGCCCAACCAAATTTGCCTGTGCTCGGGACGTTGAATTCAAATTCGTTTTCTGTTATTTTCGCGTTTTCAATTGCATTTTTTATATTTTGAATCTCGCCTGCGTCTTGCAAAAATGGAAATAAATCAAGAGCGTTTTTACCAATAACATCTGCCGCTGGAATACCTGTTATTCTTTCCATAAAAGGATTCCATGTCAGATAGTTCATCTCCATGTTGTACACTACAATACCTTCATGTGCACTTGCAATTATTTGCTTGTTGAATTGACTTAATTCAACTATTTTTTTCTCAGTAAGTAGTAGCTTATTGTCTTTCTCAATCTCCGCAAAACTTTTGGATACAACAAAGGGGATCATTTCAAGAAAATGGGTATCCTTGATTATGTATTCCTTGGCACCTAATTTCATCATTTCCACTGCAATTCTTTCGTCGCCTTGTCCTGTTGCTACTATAAATGGAGCTATAGTTTTATTGCTGTTCTTTAATACACTTATAAATTCCAGCGCATTCATGTCAGGGAGGCTATAGTCGAGCATCATTAGGATCGGAGTGTTATTTTCTAACCATTCGAAAGCATTTGTAGCTGTTTGAAAGCAAATAGTAGAATAACCACATTCTTGAATTTTTTCATTTATTAATTCAATCAAACCCGGGTCATCCTCTATGATTAGTATCGTGTCTATTTTTGGTTTCATCTATTTTCGGTTTTATACTTTTACTATTTGAAGAAATAAGCCTAAATGATTTAATGTTTCTGCGAATTTGAAGAAGTCGACCGGTTTTGTTATATAAATATTACAGCCAATTTGATAGCATTCTTCAACTTCTCTCGGATCGTCGGTAGTCGTGAGCATTATCACAGGCATTTCTTTTAGCTTATCGTCCGATTTAATCAGTCGCAATACCTCCACTCCATCCATCTGAGGCATGTGGATATCAAGCAATAACAAATAATGCTTTTGATCCTTTCCTTCTTTATTTTTGGATGTATATAAAAAGTTCCAGATGTCTTCACCATTTGTGAATCTTATAATTTCATTACAAACGCCAGATTCGACTAGACCTGACTGAATAAGTTCAGCGTGACCATCGTCATCTTCTGCTATCAGAATAACAATTTCTTTGATGTTCTCCATAATAATTCAATTTATAAGGCAGGATGATTATAATTGATTCTTTCTGTTCTATACCCAATTGTTTTTTTGTAATTCAATAAAGAAGGTACTTCCTTGTCCTTCCTCCGATTCTACCCATACTTTTCCATAATGCTTTTCTGCAATTTGTTTAACTACACTCAGCCCCACACCGTCGCCCAATATTTGCGATTGAGGCTGAATACGATAAAATACATTCCATATTTTTTCATGAAATTTAGGTGCAATACCTATACCATTGTCGGTAATGCTATATATAACCCTGTTGAACGAGTTGATTGCTTTTATTTTTATTTCAACGCTTCTATCTGTATCTCTATACTTTATGGCATTGCTTATTAAGTTAGAAAAAAGTTGATTAAGTTGCTGCTCGTCCCCATAGCAATCCGGAAGATCCTCAGTAATTATATGCGCCGAGAGTTCGGAGATCTGGTAATTATGTGCCACAAGCACTGTTTGTATCAACTTATTCATGTTGACCCTACCAATAGACATTTTAATTCTACCGGTACGCGACAGTTGTAACAATCCATTAATTAGCGTTTCCATTTTTGTTAGGCTTGTGAATATGAAATCAAGCGTTTTCGGAATTTCTTCTTCTGTAATTTTGGAAATATTTGTTTTAGTAACAGAGTCTATTTCGCAATTCTCTAATTGAGATTTTATCTTGTCAGTTTGTTTTTGTAATCGTTGACTAAATCCTTGAATATTCACCAGCGGTGATCTGAGGTCGTGAGAGGCAATGTACAGATAATCTTCCAGTTCCTTGTTTTTCGCAGATATTTGTTGTTGTATTTGCTGTAAAGCTGTAACATCTGTGGCTATGGTTGCAAACTTATTCTTTTCGGGAGCTATGGCCGAAATTAAAAAATGCTTATCCATAGGCGCAAAATACGAATCGAATTCTTTTGACTCACCTGTAATTGCAACATGACAATATTGTTCTAAATACGGTGCATCGATAGTGCCATACACCTCTGTAGCCAGTTTGCCTATTGCGCTTTGTCGTTCAATGCCGGTAATATTTGTAAATGCAGCATTACAGTCGGTTATTCGATAGTTTCTGGCATTTCCGTTTTCGTCAAATACCAATTCATGCAAGACTACCATTTCAGTCATTGACGCAAAAAGGGTACTTAATTTATTCTCGCTTTCTCGTAGTTTCTCCTCAATGTATTTTCGTTCATTAATGTCAATCCGTACACCTAACATTCTTTTTGCTTTTCCGTTCTGTGTGCGTTCAATCACTTGGCCAATAACAGAATGCCAGCGGTAAGTTCCATCAGCATGCAGCATTCTTGCATCATACGTATAGGCTTCAACCTTGTGCAGAAGTATGTTTTCTATCTTTATTTGTACTTGTTTTCTATCGTCAGGATGAATCCTGCTTAACCATAAATTTCTTTCGGGGTAGCCACTTTCAGGTTCGTACCCAAGCATAGTGTAGTACTTTTGTGTAGCAAACCATTTGTCTGTTTCCAAATCCCAGTCCCAAATAGCTATAGGGCTATTCTCCAAAATTAAATTTAAACGTTCATTACTTTCCTGAAGTGCAAATTGAGCATTTTTTCGCTCAGTGATATCTATGATTTCAGTAATATAAAAAAGAGGGTCGTTGTTATCATCTCGCAACAAAGTTGTACTTAGATCTACCCAAACCAAGCTCCCATTTTTGTGGATAAATCTTTTTTCAAAGCGTGCTGAATTCATCTTGCCAGCAATAATATTATTCAATAAGTCTATATTGAGCTGAATATCTTCTGGAAACGTAATTTCTTGCCACGATTTCTCTTTCAGTTCCTTATCAGTATAACCGAGTATTTTTAGAAATGCATTATTTACATTTAATTGACCGTTTAGTGTCGTCAGTGATTTGCCAACAATGGAGTAATTGAATACATTTTTGAATTTTATTTCGCTGAGTTTTAAGTTGGCTTCAAGTTGCTTGGCTTCAGTAATGTCATACAAAAGTCCTGTCCATAAAATCTCCCCATCTTCGACAATACGCGGGATAGATTCTAAATGTATCCATTTGATTTTATCACTTACTATAATGCGACCTTCCCACTTGAAAAGAATAACTTTTTGATTTGCTTCTTTATTTAATCTAATAAATTCGTCTTTGTCCTGAGGATGTATCAATTCACTTATTATGCCGGGTTGCATTTTAAATGCGTTGTAACTAACACCTAAGATGTTGCAAAAGTGATCATTTAAAAACTCCATAATATATGGTGGGTGTTTGGAGTTTTTCCAGCTTTCCTTTTCCCATTTTTCAATCGGGTACACTCTAAGTCGATAAATTCCGGCTGGTTGACTGTTGAGAATGTCCTGAATAAATTCTCTCTCTTGCTGCAGTAAATCGAATTCGGTTCTAAAGTTGGTATCGTTTGTTATTTGCAGCAAGCAATAATTCATGTCGTTAATGAGTCTGGCAGTGATTGTAATAATCGACGTTGTGTCTGTTTCTAAGCTTAATTCTGTTGTTTCATAATTTTTATTTTCAAAAATAGTTTGTAGAAAACTACAAAACCGAATGTCTTGATCAGAAGAAAGGAATGTACTAAATTTGGAGTTTTTAAGTTGAGATAACTCTTTCCCGAATAGAGTGACTGCCTTAATATTAGCGGTTACAATTTCGCCGGTTTTAGATACGATAAGATATGCTGTTGGAGCGTGAAGATAAAAAGTTGAGAATTGTTGGGAAATATCCTCATTTTCGTTATTTTTGGTTACTAAATTTTCGTTTTGTAACTCAAGCTCAGTAATGCGCAACTCCAGTTTCTGAATTTGTAGTAATGCTTCCTCACTCGTTAAATCTACAGATGTGGCTGTTGGATTGTAAGATGCCAACTTTTCAGCTTCTTGGCGCATTGAATCAGCGGCAGATGTGTTGGATGGTTTCATAAATGACAGAACTAATGATGGTTACAGCCCGAAATTTAAAAGCTTTTAAGCAATATTTATGTAGTAAATTCTACTGCTGAGTGTAACAATAAATATTGTTATTTGATATTAATTGCCACATATACAGTATTATAGGTGTTGCGTATTTACAAAGATACACTTTTTTTTTACTGATAATATAAAATTCTATTAAGTTGATTAAAAAAAAGAATATTCTCTGATTTTTGTGTTGAATTATTGTTGATTTTTGTGCTTATTTATTCTGATTATCAGCTAATTGATATCTTTATTTGTGTAAGTATGCTTTGCAACAGTTTTTTGGGGATTTATAGGGTTTTATCTTTTTTATAAGCAAATACAGAAGATAATTTATATTTTTTATAAATACAAAAAAAGTCAACCGAAGCATTACTGCTATTCGATTGACTTTTTTATTGGAGTTATAAATATGATTTAATATCCTATAGCTAAATTATTTATATTGTTCCCATTTAGTACCCAACATGCTTCCTGTTTTGATGAATTCATCATGCATACCAAAACACGCCGATAGGTTTTGTGGAGTATGTGTTCCGCTGGTCAAGGTGATGTATTCTGTTAGCATCTCTCTGTATTCGGGAGCCACACAATTAGCAATAATTTCCTCTGCGCGTTGAATTGGTGATTTGCCACGTAGATCAGCAATACCATGCTCTGTAATGATAACATTTACAGAGTGTTCGTTTTGGTCAACGTGCGATACCATTGGCACGATTGAGCTAATTTTTCCACCCTTTGCAGTTGCAGGCGTAGTAAAAATTGAAATATAAGCGTTGCGGGTAAAATCGCCCGATCCACCAATACCGTTCATCATTTTTGATCCCAATACGTGTGTGCTGTTTACGTTTCCGAAGATATCAGCTTCCAAAGCCGTGTTGATAGTAATTAAACCTAAACGACGGGCAATTTCAGGATTATTTGAAATTTCCTGTGGACGAAGTACTAATTTGTCGCGGAAGAAATCCAAATCGGCATAAATAGATTTTAGAACCGGATTTGTTACTGTAAGTGAGCAACCACTGGCGAATTTCACGTTTCCTTCACGAATGAGGTCAATAACCGCATCCTGGATTACTTCAGTATACATTTCGAAAGGTGGAATGTCAGGGTTAGCTCCCAAAGAAGCCATTACAGCATTTGCGATATTTCCTACACCCGATTGAATTGGTAAAAATTCAGCAGGTACACGTCCCGATTTGATTTCTTCAACAAGGAAGGAAGCTACATTATTACCAATTTGGTCAGTCACTGCATCGGTAGGAGAGAAGCCACCAACTTCATCATCGCGTTCAGTTTCTACTACACATAAGATTTTTTTAGGATCAACTTTCAAAACAGCAGAACCAATACGATCCGATGGTTTATAAATTGGAATTTCTTTACGGTGAGGAGGATCCAATGGTTGGTAGATATCGTGGAAGCCACGAAGCTCTTTTGGGTGATTGTGGTTCAATTCCACAATAATGAAATCGGCCAGTTGAGCAATGGTTGGAGAAATACCAACACCCGAAGTGAGTACCAATTCGCCATCAGCTGTGATGTCACAAACTTCAATGATTGCAAATTTTGGTTTTGGCATAAATCCGTAACGCAATTCCTGCGCTAAAACAGAAAGGTGCATGTCGAAATAAGGTGCACGATCGGCATTCAAAGCACTACGTAAATCTTTGTTCGATTGGTAAGGTGTGCGGAACAAAATAGCATTGGCACGAGCCAGCGCTCCGTCTAATGAATCGCCTGTAGAAGCACCGGTGTACATACCAATTTTAAATTCTTTACCTTCAGCATGTAACGCTTCGGCACGTTTGGCAATTGCCGTTGGAACTTCTTTTGGACAACCTGCGGGCGTAAAACCACTAAATCCTACAATGTCGCCATCGTTTACATAGCTTGCTGCTTCTTCGGCAGTAACAAATTTATAAGTCTGTTTCATAACTTTTTTATTTGCAATTGTCAATTTGTTTGTTTTGCAATTGTCTGTATTATAGTATATTGATTAATTTCTATGCCCAAAAAAATCCATGCCCCAAATCCGCTTGAATTCGAGCGCAAAATTACCAAATATTTTTTATATTACTATTGTAAATGAGCAACTAATTACAGAAAAATTTCATTAATTGAACTGGGTGCAGGGCTGATAGAAATAGTTGGAACATTTTTCCGAATGAATACTCCAAATAGTATGTGTGAAATGTGTCGAAATGTCTATTGGAATTAAAACATTACAGATTTTATTTGTTATAATATGGCATCCTTATAGGACTGCAAATATGAATAATCTAAAAAAAATATCGGGATAAAAGATTATTCCAAAAAAAATGAGGATATTTGTATTCGCAAAAAACACGTATAAATATTCAATAAAATAAAATCTATAAATATCTAAATATGAGTACAACTGATATCCGTCAATTGGAGCCAAAATCAATTTGGCAAAACTTCTACAGCCTTACACAGGTTCCTCGTCCATCGCATAAAAAGGAAGAAATTGGAGCATTTCTCGAAGAATTCGGGAAAACGCTTGGCCTCGAAACTTTGCGTGACGAAATAGGTAATGTTCTTATCCGTAAACCGGCTACTCCCGGTATGGAAAACCGCAAAGCTGTGGTGTTGCAAGCACACATGGACATGGTTCCGCAGAAAAACAGCAATGTGGCTCACGATTTTCAAACTGATCCTATCGATGCGTATGTGGATGGCGAATGGGTTACTGCTCGCGACACCACTTTAGGTGCCGACAATGGTATTGGGTTGGCAGCAGCTATGTCTATCATGCAATCTGCTGATATTCCACATCCTGCCATCGAAATGTTCGTTACAGTGGATGAAGAAACAGGTATGTTTGGTGCTTTTGGTCTGCAACCTAACTTTTTGAAAGGGGATATTCTGATCAATATGGATTCGGAAGATGAAGGTGAACTGTATGTTGGATGTGCCGGTGGAATTGATGCTGATATTACTTTTCGCTACACGGAAGTGGAAATCGAAGAAGGCGATGTGGCTTTGAAAGTATCGTTGACCGGACTCAAAGGTGGTCACTCGGGTGTGGATATTCATTTGCAACGTGGTAATGCCAATAAATTGATGTTCCGCTTTTTGAAAGAAGCTGTTTCCGATTTTGAGGCTCGTTTGGCAAGTATTGATGGTGGTAGCCTGCGCAATGCTATTCCACGTGAAGCTTTTGCTGTAATCACTGTTCCTGCCGAAGGTGTGGACGATATTATCGGCTTTGTACAAGATTGCGAAGAATTATTTATCGAAGAATATAAAGGCGTCGAAGATAAAATTTCGTTTACTGTTGAACAAGTGGAATTGCCTACAGGATTGATCCCGGAAGAAGTGCAGGACGATTTGATAAATGGTGTTACTGCATGTCCAAATGGCGTTTTACGCTTTATTCCTGAATTGCCAACCGTTGTTGAAACATCCAATAACCTGGCCATTATCAAATCGGATGGTAGCTCAATTATTCTTCGCTCGCTCATTCGCAGCTCGGTGGAATCGCGCAAAGAAGAATTGGCATCGATGGTTCAGAGTGCATTTGCGTTGGCAGGTGCTAAGGTTGATTTGGTCGGTGGTTACCCGGGTTGGAAACCGAACCTCGAATCACCGATTTTGAAAGAAATGACCAAAGTGTATGAAAATAAATATGGTAAAACTCCGAAAGTGATGATTATTCATGCCGGTCTGGAATGCGGAATTTTAGGTACACATTATCCTAAAATGGACATGATCTCCTTTGGTCCGACCATCCGTTATCCACATTCGCCTGACGAGAAAGTGAATATTGCCACTGTAGTGAAATTCTGGGATTTCCTTTTGGCAACACTCGAGAATATTCCTGTAAAATAAATAATAAACATAACTCAACCCCCGACTTGCTACATACCGGTCGGGGGTAAATTTTTTTAATGTAATGAAGAAGTATTTTATCGTTCTTGCGTTGGCATTTCTCAGTGTTAGCGCTTTCGCTCAAAAAGACACCACGGCGGTGGACAGTTTTAAATTTACCAACGTAAAACAAAATAAGATTACGTCCATAAAAAATCAGGCAAGCTCCGGTACTTGCTGGAGCTTCTCTACCTTAGGATTTTTTGAAGCGGAGTTATTGCGCATGGGAAAACCCGAGGTGGATTTATCCGAAATGTTTGTGGTGCATCATTCGTACACCGATAAAGCCGATAAATATGTAAGAATGAACGGTACTCTGAATTTTGGCGGTGGCGGCTCTTTCTCAGATGTGGTTTACGTGTTGAAAAATTACGGAATAGTGCCCGAAAGCGCGATGAAAGGACTGAACTATGGTGAAGAGAAACACAAACATGCAGAGTTGGATGCATTGACTGAAGCCTATGTGAAAGTGATTGTTTCTAATCCTAATAAAAAAATAACGACGGCATGGAAAACCGGTTTCGAAGGAATTTTGGATGCTTATCTGGGTCAGTGTCCAAAAGAATTTACGGTGGATGGTAAAAAATATACTCCTCAGAGCTACGAGCAATCGTTAGGTTTAAATCTCGACGATTATGTTTCGCTAACCTCGTTTACGCATCACCCGTTTTATAGCAAATTTGCTATTGAAGTTCCGGATAACTGGCGTTGGGATGAGTCGTACAATATTCCGTTGGATGAATTGCAGCGGGTTTTGGACAATGCTATCGACAAAGGGTATTGTGTAGCCTGGGCTTCGGATGTGAGTGAAAAAGGTTTTTCAAGAAAAGGAATTGCTGTAAATCCTGAAACAAAAGTGGATAATCTGCCCGGTTCCGATCAGGCTCACTGGACAGGGGTTTCGGACAAAGACAGAGAAGAGAAAATTTATAAAACAGAAAAACCACAACCGGAAGTAAAAGTGACGCAAGCAATTCGTCAGGCATCGTTTGATAATTATCAAACAACCGATGACCATGGTATGGTGATTTTTGGAACTGCAAAAGATCAAAACGGTTCTAAATTCTACATGGTGAAAAACTCATGGGGAACAGACTCTAAATACAAAGGGATCTGGTATGCCAGCGAATCGTTTGTATTGCACAAAACAATGGATATTTTGGTTCACAAAAATGCCATTCCTGCTGATATCTTGAAGAAATTAGGGTTGAAGTAATTCTGGCTTACTGTGAAATTGAAAAAGGTGTTTCGGGTTCGGAGCACCTTTTTTAATAAATAATTACTATGTTTGTGGTGATTTATGCATTATTGAAATTAATTGAGCAATGTGTTTGCTTACCTTAGTCGGGAAAATTGGCTCGGTTCATCGATTTTAGTTTGTTTTGACGAATAGATCGCCTGTATCTTTGTATCGTAAATTTTAAAAATAAATTTTATGGAAAATGAAATGAAAAACTCAACTCAGCAGGGTTATAACAAAGGAATTGGTTTTGGACTTGTGCTTATGCTTGTTGGCGTAGTATTTCTTGGACTTAATTTTGGTCTCATTCCTTCTACTATGCGTCACATTATTATTTCGTGGCCAATGCTCCTTATTTTTTTCGGAGTAATACATTTGTTTAAACGTAAATTAATATCGGGCATCGTACTACTTTTTTTAGGTGGTTTCTTTATTATCCCAAGGGTAATGCCGGAAATTGATCAGAATTTTGTGCATACTTACTGGCCACTATTGTTGATTGGAGCCGGCTTTGTCATCCTGATTCAACGTCTTTTTGTTCCACAATGGGGGCATGAAGCATGGTCTAACGATTGGCACACCCGTAGGGAAGGCCGCTGTCGCAGAGACCGTCACTATGACTATTCGAAATGGGGGAAAAGCCCGGATGGATTTTCGAAGAATAGCGTTTTTGGTGGTGGTGATCACATCGTGCTCGATCCTGTTTTTAAGGGTGGAGAATTGAATGCTGTGTTTGGTGGGCTTACGTTGGATTTGCGTAGAACCAACTTGGCGGAAGGTGAAACTCATTTGGAGGTGAATGCTGTCTTTGGTGGCATTACCATTTTTGTGCCCTCCGAATGGTTGATCGAAACACATCTGGATACTGTTTTCGGAGGTTTTCAGGATAACCGCATGCCAAAGGAGCCGCTTGATCCAACGCGTAAACTGATTATTGTCGGATCATGTGTATTTGGTGGTGGGGAAATAAGAAACTAATATTTTAGAGGCAAGAGGTAAGGAGTAAGAGGCAAGTACATTGTCTCCTAATTGATTATATGTTTTGATGCAAAAATAGCTATTTACTGATAACTGCTTACTGTTCACTGATAACTGAAATAAGAATGCTATATCCATTTTTTGAAAATACAAGAAAAACGCTGCAATATGGACTGCTTTGGGTAGTTTATGCATTGGTCCAGGCGCTTGTTTTTGCATGGATTGTGCCGGTGTCTTTCTGGACATTACTGGCAGATGGGTTTATTCATGCAGCTATATTTGCTGCTCTGGGTGTGCTGCTTTGGACTGTGCTGAAGTTCGGAAACTTTCAGGTGTTGACGGTTTATCAGCGGCTGATGAATCATTTTGCGCTGGCTTTACTTTGTATCTCTATTTGGTTGAGCTCAGGTTATGGTTTGTTCTATGTGCTTTTTGATGTCAACACAGCAGCCATTTTTATTCCTTTTTTACCCATTCGTGGCTTGATAGGTTTGTTGATATATGTACAAATAAGCCAGCAGTTTATGATTGCACTTCAACGGGTAGAGGTACCTGCTTATGGATTAGAAGAGGAAGTAACCAAAGAAGAAACGGCTATCGCAAAAGTAACTCAGACGGAAGTGTTGGAGCGAATAGCCGTAAAATCGGGGTCTAAAATACATGTTATACTTGTTCCGGAAGTTATATTCTTGCAGGCCGATGGGGATTATGTTCAAATCATAACTGCTCAGGGCAAGTACCTGAAAGAACAAACTATGAAGTCGTTTGAAGAACAACTACCCGAAAATCAATTTGTACGCGTGCACCGATCGGTGATTGTAAACGTGGAAATGATCTCGCGCATTGAACTTTATGAAAAACAGAATCAATTGCTTACACTAAAAAACGGACAACAGATTAAAACCAGTCCGTCGGGCTATAAAGCGCTACGGATGGCGTTGAATTTATAGGAATTCTTGTCTATTTGAAGCAGATTCATTTTTACTATATAGTTCTCTTCTTGTTATATCCGACAAGTGTCCACCCAGCTGTAATCGTTATTTGATTCCCCTTTAACTCATGTCTATTGCTGCCGGGCATCAAATAAGCCAGCCTAAGTCTGATTCCATTGTAGCTGTATTCGTTTGCTACATAGGGATTGGGTCTCGAACTTCTAAACTTTATATCACAGTTGATCCCCACTTCGGTACAAAAGGCTGACATTTCTTTTCCTTTTAATGCCGGATTGTTATCAATGTCGTCTTCTGCAGGGCTGCAAAAAAGACCCCCCAGACCGGCAAAAGGAATCAGCGTAATTATTCTGTTGTTCAATATCTCATATCCCAAACTAAGTTCAGGAAAAGCATAAATGATCTGAGCACCGGCAGGTAAAATAGCATTCTGTGCAAAGTAAAAGTCTTTTTTGGTTTTGGCACCTAATATATTGATTCTGGTGTACAGAGCAAACTTCTTATAGTGAGTGTCCCACCCTATTCCCATTGCAAAGCCATTATTGATATAATCCTTTCTCGCTCCTGCGTCCGCATAACCAAATGAGAAGTCCATGCCTAACCCCCAGTTTGAACGGCCTACAATTAGACGGATGTAGTTTCGCACATAATGCTCATATTTAGAGTTCGGATAAGTTGCCAGAAATACATCACATTGCTTGTTGATATTCTTCTGAGCATTTATTTTATCATCTCCCATTTGATTGTGATTCTCAAATATATCATTTAAGATCAACTTTAGCATATCCTTTTCTTCGCCTTTGAGTGCTGATTGCTCAATGCCTTTGTATATGTTTGGCAAATAGATGAAGGCGTTTTCAGCAAGTTTTTGACTCAGTTGGTCGCTATTCGGCAAAATAGCAGTGTTTTTTCGGTTGGAATTGTTTAGCTTAGAGACAGAGTCAAGATATACAATTTCAGCTGTCGAAAAAGTATAGTTCTTTGTAAGCGTACCCAGATAGATTTGTTCGAAGCTATTAAAAGCTTTGTAGTCTTGGTCGGCTACTTTGTTGTTGAGATATAAATATGCTTCGTTCACTTTTTCTACATTTCCACTCACATAACTATCTAACAATAAGTTTCGTCCTCGTGAGATAATGTCAGATTTAGACATCTCATAATTCTTTATCGAATTTGCAATGTCTTGAGAGAATAGCTGACCTGTAGCTGTGAAAGCTATCACCAGCACTAAAAAAGTTTGTTTTCTCATTAGGAATTATTTTTAGTTATTTCCGAAAATTAAAGGGGCATGCAAATATAGTAATTGATTTTTGATAACACATAGTTGATTCGCGCTTATGGCTGGATAAATAGTGATTGATTTTTATTCAATTAAAAATATGTTACAAAATCAGTATCTAATGTAACCGATTAAGCACTGAAACTGGCGTTGAATTTATAAACGATGCTACCCAATTCGATAACCTGTTCCAAAAACTGTAGTTAACCACAAACAAAAAAACGATCGTAGACTTGATAGATGTTGTTCTCGGAAGTGATAATCTCTTTTTCTAATAGTTGTTTTACGGCAGTTTGAACAGAACTGGAAGACAGTAATGAATGTTTTTTTTATGAAAGCCGATGAGGTAATTGTAATTATCCCTTTTTAATTATTAGAATTCAATAATTAAAAAGGGATAATTATATTTCAGGCCGCTTAAACTTCCCTACTCCGTACCAACTATCTCTTTCGGCAGATAATCACTTATCCACTTTTCCAGATTGATATCTTCATTCAGTTTTAAGCGTCTCTTAATCGTTCCTCTACGAGTGTACATAGTGTTCTTTGTCATGTCGAGTAAGTTGCAAGCATCGGTTATGTTTACTTGTAAGCTAATGAGTGCAATGACAATTAAATCGGCAATGGTTAGTTCCTGATACTCACCCTTCATTTTAGTGATTCCATTCTCAAACAGTTCATCCACCTCATCTACATAACCTGCCCATTCTTTTTCGGCTATAATAGATTGCTGTGCTACGTCCTGAATAAATGCTTCTATCTTTTCTTTTTGCTGATAACCTCGTTTATATTTATTGAATTTTAGCGTGTTGTCTATCTTGTTGTGAAGCCGAACATCGAGAAGTGCTCTTTTCTGAGCATTTCTGATTTGGGTTGTTTCCGATTCATATTTGAGTCGCTGTCTCTCCGTTGCATCTCTCGCGTGCTTCTTTTTGTGTTGGTTGTTGATCAATAAAAAGACTATCACTGTCGTAAGACCAGCAATCATCAATAGGGCAATCCAAATAGCCATATTCCGGTTGTATATTTTAAGTTGAGCATTTTCTTGCTCTTTTTGGGCTAGATTATACTGTCGGTCGATGCGGTACAGTTGACTGCGCATATTCTGTTGATAGGTGGAATCACGTAAGGTGTGAGCTTTATCCAGATAATGATAGGCTGCTTTATAATCTCCCTTGCTTCTGAAAATTAATGCTGCTGCGTGTAAACCAATAATTCGGTAAGGTGTATTGCTCGTATCGGCAAGCGATATGCGCAGATAGTATAGGGCAGAGTCCAGCATATTTAAGCCGGAATAAGCTTTTGCCAGATAGGCGGCATTATAGGGTTTACTGATAGGGAAATGCTCATAGGCTTTTAGTATATACTCTTTAGATCGGTAGTCATTCTTTCCTAATAGTAATTGACCTTGTCGTACCAGTATACTATAATAGTTGATGGAATCACCAACTTCTTTCGAAAGTCTGGCGGCCATATCAAGGTAATGAGAAATACTGTCGAAAGGATAATTAAGTTGGTGATACATATTTCCTATTTCCCTGTATGCATAGGCCTTGCGCTTATTATCTCCAGCCAGTTCAAAATACTTTAATGATTCACGAAAGTAATCAAGTGAATGATCATAAAGCTGATCTTGCATATCTATATATCCAATATTAAAGGCTACCAGTCCTTTAAGCCTGTTCTCATTCGTTCCTGCTAATATTTCCTCTGCTTTTTTGAAGGCAAATATGGCCTTTGCTTTTTGATTCTGAGAGCTGTATGTGCTACCCAGCAGATACCAGGCTGTTCCACTGTGTTTTGCTAAGTTTCTGCTTGAATAATAGCTTATCGCAATCTGTATCAGGCTATCCGACAGAATTTCCTGGTGCAACCTATCCAGTGCATAGGTGTACTGCAGACACCAGGCGGCATAATCGGCTTTCGACAATTTTTCGGGGTGCTTGATGCTTATTAGCAGTGAATAGGCACTGTTAGGAGAAGTCTCCAGCAATTCTTCCGCTTTTAGAATCGTTTTATTCTCGGTGTAATCAGACCGGCAAGAATTGAATAGTGCAACTAATACTACTAACCAGCCAATTTTTATAAGGTTCATATTTATGCTCAATTATTTTTTTTAGTTCTTAATTTTAGTTGTCGCGGTGCGTCAAATATCCTCCATTTAGGTGCAAAAAAAGAGCCCTTACGAATATATTTTGCAACAGATTTTTAATGTCGCTGTTAATCAGTTGTTTGTGCTGTGGGATGTTGGCTCCCCTTACGACACTTATTTTTGGAAAAGTGAATCAAAGCAAATAACTTTGATTGCAAAAATAACAAAATATATTCAACTAAATTCAAAATATTTAGTCGAATGCTTTGATTATTTTACTATTCAATTTTCTTCAACTTAAATACGTCAAAAAACGAGCATGTGCGTTTAACCTTATTGTTGATATAGCCTTACATGCAGGGTTATACTTTAAATCCTAAATAGATTGAAATATGAACAATGTATTGAAAGCGTGGTTGCGCAAAAACAATCTGACTGAAGATCCGAACGACTATAGCGCTCTGGTATCAACAGGCAGCAGTGTAGGGGTTAAGGAAATAGTGAACGAATTGGTGAGTGAAGGGATGGAATTGAAGCGGGAGACCGCTATTGACATCATTACCCGGTTCAATCGAAAATCAGCCGAACTGGTGGTATCGGGGCATAACGTAAATACCGGACTGGTATATATGCGTCCGGTTGTTACCGGAGTGTTTTACGACAAAGTATGGAGTGCCGAGAAAAATCCGGTGTATGTAGCCATTAATCAGGGAGCCGACTTGCGGGCTGCCATAGCCAACACCACGGTAGAAATACTTTCCATACAGCCCGACCCTCTCGAAATCCTTAGTCTGACCGATAACACTACTGGTAAAACGGACGGTACACTTACCAAAGGGCGAAATGCCGAACTTAAAGGATCTTACCTAAAGATTGTGGGTGAAAACCCCGACTGTGGCATTAGCTTTCGCAATACTGCTACGCAGGACATCACTAAACTAGCCGTCGGCGACATTGTGCTGAACGAACCATCGCGCCTGCTTATCCTGGTACCTGCCGCCCTGATTGCCGGAGAATATGAACTGGCGTTAACTACTCAGTTTACCAGTGGAAACGTATTGTTGAAAATACCACGGACAGTAATTTTCGGAACTCCGGTAGTTATTAGCTAATAGACCATAAGTGTAGTACTTCAAAGAGCGTCTTCGTAACACTACAAAGACACTCTTTGCAACACTACAAAGGCTGTCTTTGGAATATTTCATACGATACAAAGCGCCGATGTTTGGATATTATGTTGTGGACTTTAAAATGTATGTTTACTACAGTACATTCTCTTAATTTATAGTTTAGTTGAATGTGCAACATTCAACTCGAAAAATACATCTTGATAATGAGAGCATTACTCAAAATTAGGACTTTGCGCTATGGTAGGGTATTGTGTGTTAATCAATAATAGAAACAGAATATTTTTTGGAGTGTATGCAGAATCATTTGTAAATAGATGAAATTAGAAAATAAGAAAATAACAGACTATAAGAGTATTGTAGTGTTTCAGGGATTAAATTCACTTAGATTTATTGCGGCTTTCCTTGTTGTAATGCACCATAGTGAAACTATCAAGAAGAAGAATGGAATTGAGGATTTAGAATGGTTTGGATTGTTTAGAAATGGCGGAAATGCTGTCACTTTCTTCTTTGTTCTTAGTGGTTTTCTTATCACATATTTACTGCTGAAAGAAAGCGATAAGACAGGAAGTGTGAGTGTAAAAAACTTTTATCTGAAACGTATTCTAAGAATTTGGCCTCTGTATTTCTTATTAGTATTTATCGGTACAATTGCATTGCCATATGTTTTTCAACTCTTGAATGTGAATTATGAGATGCCTTATACTCTTGGGCAAACATGGTTTTATTTTGTATTCTTTTTGCCCGGCTTAGTAACCTTCTTTTTTGGGCATCATCTTCTAGAGCCATTGTGGTCGATTGGAGTTGAAGAAGTATTTTATTTGACATGGGCTCCGCTTTTTAAAATGTGCAAAAACAAGATACTCATTTTGCTCATTGCTGTAATTGCATTAAAAATATTACTCCGTATTTTAGGATATTACTTCGTTTCAAATGCATTGTTTAATTATGTGGTCAATACTTTCCAGTTTGAAGCTATGGCAATTGGCGGACTTGGTGCTTACTTTATATATACAAAAGGTTCAGTATTTACCGGGTTAAGTATATTTAAGACTCCATTTCAGGTTATTTTATTGTTGCATCTTCTTGTATATATAATTTTCTATTCTAATATCGATAATATGTATTGGAACACCTTTTTCAAGACTCCAATATTGTCTTCGATACTGATTGATTTACTTTTTCTATACCTGATTATTTGTGTTTCAGTAATAGAGAATAGTGTCGTTAAATTTAGATCGAAGCTATTTTCATTTCTTGGTGAAATATCGTATGGAATTTATATGTACCATATGCTAGCGATTTTTATAACTATCCATTTTCTTACAAAGTACTTACTCCAAATGAATCCGTTCACAAGCCATTTGATGTTCTATGCTACGGTGGTTAGTATTACAATTGGAGGTGCTTCATTGTCGAAGTATTTATTTGAAGATTTCTTCCTTAATCTAAAAAAGAAACTTGGGCAAGAGAAGCAATCAGGATTGAACTGATAATTTGCGCCTATATTCGTACATTCATATCCCTTGTCTCAGAGATTTCTTTACCACTACTTACTATTGTATTGTTGGGTTGGAGTAAAATAATAATACTATTTATTTGTTATTCGAGTTGCATTATGGATAGGGTAGCTGATGGTGCTGCTCATGACTCTATTTCATAGATGTAGAAATAAATATTGTTGAGTGCAACAGAATATTGTATATTTGCATCTATGTATTATATCAGTAATAGAGTTGCATTAATATGCAACAACTTTTATTAAACAAATAAAAAGTAGAATATGAAAAAGTATTTATTATTTCTTCTGAGTCTGATGATATTTCAATCAGGCTGCTCTGATAACGAAGCGGACACAAGTTCTTATCCTGTGGCGGTAAAAACGATTGATTACTCCATTGTAGGTACTTCTTATAATTGGAAAAGTATAGAAAAGAACACTGTATGTGTTGTTAAATCATCTGTTGAATTAGCAGGTTATATTTCAGGTACAGGTAGTCCGGCTCCGACAATCGATTTTGAGAAATACTCATTACTCCTCGTTCAGGGAACAAATCCGAGTGGTATACAAAGTCTCGAAAAGCAGCTACAACAAATTTCGATGAATGGCTACAAATTGACAATTAATATTAAGTCAAATGCAGCTACTGTAGTGGAAGGTTGGACAGTAGCCGTACTTATTCCACAAGTTGCCAGCAACTCAACGATTGCATTAGATGTAAAAAAGGAATGATGAAACAATATTTTATAATATATTTGTACGCGATAAACAGATAAGTTGATATGCAGTCTTGTAACTTGTCGGTGAACTTGCTGATTGGAAAGATATTGATTCTACGATATAATAAAAGTTTAAAACAATGAAAAAAGCAACTACTCTAATTATTTGTCTACTGTTTCTTTTCGGGCTAACTGTTTTTACAAGCTGTACAAAGAACAGTAATGACAATTTGATTGACCTTAAAGGTACCTGGGTAAACGAAAATAAGGATACGCTTAAGGTGTTGGATTCCGGGTTAATCATTTATGCAAATTATGAGCCTTACTACACTCAGCTTTATGATTATGGTTTGAAGGGAGATTCGGTTATGCTATTTTTGGCGCATAGCAGCAACCTGCAATCCCGGAAAGGTTACTTTTATAAGTATGCTAACGAACGGATTGAATTATACAAATTCAATAATAGGGAGAAAGCTATTTTTCAACGTGTTGGGAATGAGTAAATCCTTGAAAGCTCTGTTTTTTTAAGCTTCTAGACCTCAATTGATGCAGGTCTATAACAATAAAGGTGCATTTTTAAAATGCACCTTTATTATTTCTATTCTTACATTTTATCCTTCAAAAACTTTCCGGTATACGAGTCCTTGCATTTCAGAATTTCTTCGGGAGTACCCTCAAATACCAAATTCCCACCTTTATTTCCACCCTCAGGACCAATATCGATAATGTGGTCGGCGCATTTTATTACTTCCAGATTATGCTCGATAATAATAACCGTGTGACCTTTGGCAATAAGTGCATCGAAGGCTTTCATCAGCGTTTTTATATCATGAAAATGAAGTCCGGTAGTAGGCTCGTCGAACACGAAGATGGTTGGCTCCGGTTTTTCGTTGGCAAGGAATGATGCCAGTTTTACGCGCTGACTCTCACCACCCGAAAGTGTGCTGGACGATTGTCCGAGCTTGACATAGCCTACGCCCACATCTTGCAGCGGTTTCATGCGTTTTACTATTTTCTTTTCGGTATGGCCGGTATGTTCGGTAAAGAATTCGATAGCCTGATTTACCGTCATCTCTAACACATCATGGATATTTACACCTTTGTATTGTACTTCCAACAGGTCTTGCTTGAAACGCTTGCCATGGCAGTGCTCACACTCCAGCACCAAATCGGCCATAAACTGCATTTCTACGGTTACCGTTCCCTCGCCCTGACACTCTTCGCATCGTCCCCCTACGGTGTTGAACGAGAAGTGAGATGCGGTATAATTCATTTGCTTCGACAGTTGCTGGTCGGCAAATAACTTACGAATCTCGTCGTATGCTTTTATGTAGGTCACCGGATTGGAGCGCGAGGAACGCCCAATCGGGTTTTGATCTACAAACTCAATATCTTTCGCCAATAACATGCTGCCTTTGAGCGTTCCAAACTGACCGGTTCGATCGGCCACGCCACCGTAATGTTTCTTTAATGCAGTATAAAATACATTGCGAACGAGGGATGATTTACCCGAACCGCTCACGCCGGTAACTACTGTCATTACGTTTAGCGGGAATTTTACATTAATGCCTTTCAGGTTATTTTCGCGGGCACCAATCACTTCGATATAATTATTCCATTTTCGTCGTTGCGCGGGGATGGCAATTTTCTCTTGTCCCAATAGATATTTCAGCGTGAACGAATTTTCTATTTCAGCATCTATCGATTTGCTGTCTGTTTCGGCAGTAATAGCAGGGTCGCCTTGATAAACCACTTGACCACCCAGTCGACCAGCTTTTGGGCCGATATCAATCAGGTAATCGGCGGCGCGCATAATTTCTTCATCATGTTCCACCACTACTACCGTGTTCCCCAAATCGCGAAGCTGTTTTAGTACTTTGATAAGCAAATGTGTGTCGCGGGAGTGCAATCCGATGCTTGGTTCGTCCAGAATGTATAGCGAGCCCACCAGGCTACTTCCGAGCGATGTGGCTAAATTAATACGCTGACTTTCACCGCCCGAGAGTGAATTCGACAACCGGTTGATGGTCAGATAACCTAATCCTACGTCGAGCAAAAAGTGAATGCGGTTGGTGATTTCTACCAATAATCGTTTTGAGATAGCGGCATCTTGTTCGTCCAACTGAATGTTCTCGAAGAAGCTATTTAATTCGCTAACAGGTAGTAATACTAAGTCTGAAATAGATTTGTCGGCAATACGAATGTACGAAGCTTCCTTCTTTAACCGGCTACCTCCACAAGCGTGACAAACGGTTTTACCTCGGTAACGGGCTAACATTACCCGATACTGAATTTTATACTGTCCGGCCTCAAGATGTTTAAAAAATGCATTCAGTCCTTCGAAATATTTATTGCCTGTCCATAGCAGTTGTCGCTGTGCATCAGTCAATTCGTAGTATGGTTTATGAATGGGGAAATTGAATTTAGTGGCTGTACGGATCAGTTGGTTTTTCCATTCGCTCATCACTTCGCCTTTCCAACAAACTACTGCATCTTCATAAATCGACAAGGTTTTATTCGGAACAACCAAGTCTTCGTCAATCCCAATTACACGGCCAAATCCTTCGCACACCGGACAAGCACCGATGGGGCTATTGAAACTGAAGGTATGCACAGAAGGAATCTCGAACTGCATTCCGTCGGCTTCAAATTTCTTTGAGAAATAAAGCAGCTCGCTTCCTTCATTGCCGAAAACCTTGAGGATACAAACTCCATTGCCTTCTAAAAAAGCTGTTTCGATGGAGTCATTCAGTCGGCTGATGGCTGTTTGTGTATGTTCCACCACCAAACGGTCGATAAGCAGATACACTTCTTCCTCTTTCGGCGTTGCAGTAATCGTTTTGATATAATCCTCAATCTGCAATGTTTCGTCATTTACCAATACGCGACTAAAACCTTGTAATGCAAGACTTTTTAATTGCTCGGTAAGTGATCTGTCCTCTGATGCAGTAACTGTGGTGAGAATCATCAACCGGATACCATCTTCTAAATTCATGGCAGCATCTACTACGTCCTGTGCTTCGTGTTTCTTTACCAGCTCGCCCGAAATGGGTGAATAGGTTTTACCAATGCGGGCATACAGTAACTTGATATATTCGTAAATTTCGGTTGAAGTACCAACTGTTGAACGAGGATTTCGTGTGTTTACGCGTTGCTCGATGGCAATAGCCGGCGGAATACCTTTGATATAATCTACTTCGGGTTTGCTCATTCGTCCTAAAAATTGACGCGCATACGACGAAAGACTTTCCACGTAGCGGCGTTGTCCTTCGGCGTAAAGCGTGTCGAATGCCAATGACGATTTACCCGAACCCGAAAGTCCGGTGATAACTACCAGTTTATTGCGTGGAATTTCGACATCTATATTCTTTAGATTATGGACACGGGCACCTTTAATGATTATATTTCCTTGTTTGGACATGAGATTGAAAAATTCAGAAGTTGATTGAATATGAAAACAATGTGTATAAAACTGTTTTCGGATTGAAATGGTTTAGAAATGATAGAGAAGCACTAGGTTCTTCTTCTAAATTCACCACACACGAGTGCAGTTGCCATACCTACGTTTAAGGATTCGGAAGTGACTTGTCCCGCGGGATAATTAGGGATGAGCAGTTTTTCGGTTACCAGTTTTTCTATGGCGGGGGAAATTCCATTTCCTTCATTTCCCATCACTATCATTCCATGCTGGGTGAGTGTTTTAGAATAAATATTTTCTCCATCCATAAATGTACCGTAAATAGGCAGTTTACCGGCGCACGATTGTAAAAATTCAGTGAGATTGACCGTGTACACTTTTACGCGTGCCAATGCCCCCATGGTGGCTTGTACGGTTTTGGGGCTGAATGCATCAGCTGTGTATTCTGAACAAAAAACATCGGTGATGCCAAACCAATCGGCAATACGAAGTATCGTTCCAAGGTTACCAGGATCCTGTACATCGTCGAGTGCTAAGGATAATTTTTGGTTTAATTCTAATGGATTGTAGGTGTAAACAGGTTGTCGGAACACAGCCAATACTCCTTGTGGACTTTTCTGATTGGATATTTTCTTAAGTTCCTCGATGTCCGCTTCTATAATTTCGTCCGCTTTTATATCGTTATTTTCGTCCAACCATTGCGGAGTAGCTATCAGCATCGAACATTGAAAGGCGGAAGATAAATCAGTAACTAATTTTGTGCCTTCAGCTATAAATAAACCTGTTTCATCTCTGAATTTCTTTTGTGAAAGGCTGGCAATTAATTTTATTTTACTTTTCGAAATCACGATATTTGTTTTTTGGAATGAATCTTGTAACCAATTGAAAACAATAATCATTGCCAAAATGGGTAACGACTATTTAAATAATCAAGTTTTTTTACTTCCTTGTAATTTTCAACTGAATTTTGCGTTGAAAGCTTATGTTGGCTTTATTGCTCTGTAATTGTGTAGTTTTATACTACAAAGCTACCAAAGAAAACGATAAAAAGGCTATATTTGCACAAATTTTTAATTCTTTTTTTTTGTCTTAGGTATGAAGTTAAGTGTTTTCAGTTCTTTTATTGTACTTGTTTTACTGTTGGCAGCCTGTAATGCAACAAAGTTTGTACCCGAGGGCGAGCTATTGTTGGATAAGATACATGTGAAAACCGATACCAAGAGTATAACACAGGCTCAACTGAAAGAATACCTCCGACAAACTCCTAATGCAGCTGTTGCAGGTGCATTTAGAATGCAATTAGGGTTATACAACTGGGCACCGCGCGATACGACTACATGGCTGAAAAGAGTATTGAATAAAACCTTCAAACGAATTGGCGACCCGCCGGTAATTTATAGCTCGTCACTTACTTCGCTTTCGGTCAGACAGATGCAACTCTTTGTGCAGAACAAAGGTTATATGAATGCGAAGGTGGAAAGCAGTGTAGTAACCAAAGGGCGAAAGGCTACTGTAAATTATACTGTAAAAGGGAATAAGCCGTATACGCTGGGGAATTATACTACTAATCTGCAAAATTCAAGTCTTACCGAAATTGCTGCCGATACATCCAAGTCCCTTATTCGGTCGCGTATGTTGTTTGATGCGGATGTGCTGAGTGCTGAACGTGACCGGGTGACAACCCAGTTTCGTCAGTATGGACATTATAATTTCAGCAAAGATTATCTGACTTATTCGGCGGATAGTACGGCGGATAAAAAGGTAAACCTTACGCTTCAGCTTCGCGATTATCTAAAAAGTAATAATAATGATTCGGTAAATGCCATTATTTTCAAGAAATTCACCATTCGGAAGGTGATTTTTTATACCAATACAGATGCCAATCTTACTGCCGATCTAGCAAACACGGAGGAATTGGATACCGTTCAGTTTCGAAATTTCGTACTGGTTACTCCAAAGAAACGCATCATCAATCTGGATGCATTGGTTCAAAATACCTTTATCAATCCTCAAAGTTTGTACAGCGACGAAGCCGTTGCCAGAACCTATCAGGCTCTGAATACCCTGGGCCCAATTAAATACGTAAATATCAGTTTTAAGGAAAGTGCTGATAATTTACTAGACTGCTATATCATTATTACTCCTTCCAATGCAATTTCTATAGCCAACGAAATGGAAGGTACTTATACCGATGGGTATTGGGGTGTTGCCGATAATTTGAGTTTTACGCATCGTAATATTTTTAGAGGCGCCGAATCGCTTAGTGTGCAAGGTCGATTGGCTTTGGAATGGCAAAAAGGAGTATTGGCTCAGGAATGGGGCGCACAGGTAGGGCTTAAATTTCCTAAGTTTATGTTGCCATTTGGTGGCTATGATTTTAAACGAAATATTCATGCAAGTACCGAGTTTACTACTGCCTTTAGCTCTCAGTTTCGTCCTGATGAGTTTAGAACTACAAGTGTGGGAGCTGGAGTCAAATATGGCTGGGTAAGAGGTAAGTTCCGCCATAGCCTGGATCTTCTCGACTTGAGTTTTGTTCGGTTTGATACCATTTATCAGAGTTTTAAGGATATGTATCTGAATACATCACCTCCTGTTTTCAATCCGTACAATTATCAGGATCACTTTATTATGCGTTCGGGATACAGTGGCTCGTATTCAACTTTTAATGCCAATCGACCCATGCAAAATTATTCATCCATGCGGTATAGTTTTGAAGCGGCAGGAAATTTTTTGTATGCTATGAATCATTTATTGGGGACTGCACCAAATCCAAGCGATAGCTCTTACCGTTTTTTTGGAATACGATATTCGCAATATATTAAGGCTGAATACAATATTACACGCCATCAAATTTTTGATAAGGATAATCGATTTGTATATCACTTGGGTGTTGGAGTTGGGTTGCCGTATGGAAATGCCGATGCGATACCTTATGAAAAGCGTTTTTATAGTGGAGGAGCTAATAGTATCAGGGGCTGGAGCGAAAGTACGTTAGGTCCGGGTGTTTATCAGCGCATAAGCAATAGCCGGAGGGATTATAATCAGGTTGGTGATATTAAGTTGGATATGAGCATGGAGTATCGTGCTAAATTGTTCAGAATTTTAGAGGGTGCATTATTCTTAGATGCGGGAAATATCTGGACTATAAAAGACTATGAAACTCAAAAAGGGGGAACGTTTAAATTTGATACGTTTATGAAACAAATTGCAATGGCCTACGGTGTGGGCTTACGTTGTGATTTCTCCTTTTTTATTTTCCGTATGGATATGGGAGTGAAACTATTCGACCCAGTTCGACCTCGCGTAGACCAGTGGCGAGTAAATCCAACATTTAAAGATGATTTTGCATTTCATTTCGCCATTGGATATCCTTTCTAAATCGCTAATTATCTTTTTAGTTTTTTTACTGCTTTTTTCTCGCCACCAAGTAAGTTGAAGGTCATTCTGTGGTATCCGGTCGTGCCGTGTTCCCGAATGGAAGCTCGATGCTTCAATGTGGGGTACGCTTTGTTTTTATCCCAGTCGAAATAAGGAAACTCAGCGTGTAAGGTTTGCATAAGTTCATCTCTGTGGGTCTTTGCCAATACCGAGGCGGCTGCAATGGAAAGATATTTGCTATCGCCTTTCACTATCGTTTGATGTGGAATATCTTCGTATGGTTTAAACCTGTTTCCATCCACAATTATAAATTCGGGGCGAGTGGTGAGTTTTTGCACTGCTCGGTGCATGGCTAGAATCGAAGCATTCAGGATATTTATTTCATCAATCTCATGGTTGTCTACCTCTGCCACAGCCCACGCCACAGCTTCTTTTTCAATAATAGGTCGAAGGGCTTCCCGTTGCAGTTCGGTAAGTTGCTTGGAGTCATTTAGCAATGGACACTCAAAATTTTGCGGGAGAATAACAGATGCTGCTACCACCGGACCGGCAAGGCAACCTCGCCCAGCCTCGTCGCAACCACATTCCAGGGAGAAGGCTGAAAAATTCCCTTTCAAGCCCTGTTGGAGTTCAGTAGAGTTGGCTTCAGTTTGTTTTTTGATGAGATTTTTAGCCATTAAGAATAAAATACGTTACTAATAATGTTATATTTATCGTTTTTTCAGCTGATGAATAATTTATTTCTTATCAGTGTCATTTGCCGATTTAGTATGCAATTTTGTTTCTTCCCACAAACCGGGACCAAATTTCATTAGTGGTTTGTAAGCAATAGAATTCTCTTTGGTTTGATGTTTTATGATGCTGAAGCGACTATCCAGTGCGTCGAAAACATTAAGCAATACGCTTACAATCAATGCATATTTCAGAGCTCCAAAAATACCCCCCAATAGTTTGTTTAATCCTCCTAAGGACAGTGAATCGAATATCTTGTCAATGGCGTTAGCTGCTAGTAATAATCCTATGCCGATGGCAATAAATAGAATAATGTAAGCCGTAGGACGCGCAGTGGTTGGCGTGAAAGCGAAGGTATTTATCAGTATTTTAGAAACGAGTGGTGCAAATAGTTTTGCGCCATAAATACCTGCAATGATGGCTACTAAGGAAATAAGTTCCTTTATTAAACCTTTGAAAAGACCAAAAATAAATCCTAATGTTATGGGAATTACTAAAAATAGATCCAATGAATTCATTCTTTAATGTATGTCTTTTTAAATTTAGAATTATGTTTGGTAGTGACAATCGATGCAAAGATAAGAAAAAATAGTATTTGCTTGTTACTTACATCTGTCATTCACAGTTTCTAATACAACCGGAGACCGAGTATTATTCTCAGAGTAAATGTTCCTGATATTGTAATCTGTTGAATAGCAAGTGGAATTAATACTTGTGTTTGGAAGTGCCATATTCAGAATGAAGTTTGGCACAATAATTGGTTATGCAGTGATACAAACAAATGATAGCCCTTAATCAATATCAGGAAACAATTATTCATCGCTAAATACTTACGATTATGAAACCAACAGCAGCAGTCTTATTAGTGGGGATTTTATTTACAACCACACAATGTGTAGCACAAGGAAACGTTGCATATGCACCACAAAGAAACGTAACCGTTCAGGCACAAAGCAACGATATCAGCTACAACCTCGATTTACAAGCGGTAGCTTCTATATTTGGAGAATCGCGCGACTTGCAAGAATTTGAAATGAGATTGAATGATTATGATGCTCAAATATCAAATCTAGACTTGAACAATGATGGAGAAGTAGATTACTTACGGGTTATCGAGTCGTCTGAAAACAATGTTCACCTGGTAGTTATACAAGCTGTTTTGGATAGAGATGTTTATCAGGATGTAGCGAGCATTGTAGTTGATCGCAGTCGTTACGAAAAAACCTATGTTCAGGTAATTGGTGACCCTTATCTATACGGAAATAATTATATTATTGAACCAATGTATGTAAGTACCCCTTCTATCTTCTCGTTTTTCTTCGGAAATACTTATAGCAGTTGGTCTTCTCCTTACTATTGGGGATATTATCCTAGATACTATCATAATCGCAGACCTTTTGAAGTAAACATTTATATGTCGCATATCGATAGACATATTAATCATAATCACAGCTATTACTACAGTGATCGCAGACGTAGTTCTTACTACGAAAGCATGCACAGCTCAATTGGAAGAAATGATTACGCTAAAAGGTACCCGGATCGTAATTTTAGTTCTCGCAACGGCAATGTGACTAACAAGTATTATATGCAATCAAGTAGAAATACAAGTGATAGAAATTTGAAAACCCGTCCGTCAAATGAATCAGGCCGCAGAAGTGTACAATCAACTTACGACATGGATGGATCAAGAGTGAATAGTAATCAGGGCTCAAGATCAAACACCTACGATCGTAACGCAACCAACAGAAGCAATTCGCCTTCAGATAATTCGAGTCGTAATAGTAACTCTAATCGCGACCCCAATTATCAATCTGTAAGAAGACCCGCAACCGACGGTAATTATAATACGGGCTCAAGGGCGAATCAACCGAGTCGTGGGGTATATCAAAATTCGAATAGTACTACAAGAGCACCTTATAATACACAAAGTACAACGCCAAGCGTGAATCAGCCAAGTCGTGGAGTATATCAAAATTCGAATAATAACACTAGCGCACCTTATAACAATCAAAACACTGCGCCAAGAGTCAATCAACCAAGTCGTGAATCGTATCAAACTCCGTCAAGAAGTTCAGAAAACAGAACACCCAGAGTTGAACAACCAAGTCGTGAATCTTATCAAGCACCTGTAAGAAACTCGAATACGGAAACCCGTACAGCTCCTTCAGTGACACGTGATAATTCTCCTCGAAATGCTCCAGCTGTCAGTCAACCAAGTCGTAGTGAAGAATCTAGACCTGCACGTACTTCTTCGGATAATAGTAGCAGTTCAGATAATAACAGCAGAGGTAGTCGTTCAAACGATAACCAGTCTGGTGGTAGAAGATAATAACCAAGTATGAAAATAGATTTTGTTTAGTTTTTTTTAAAATTACATGCGCTGAGAAATTTCTTTTATTAGAATTTCTCAGCGCTTTTTTATTTCAGCCATGAATTGAAAATAGATATTCTTGTTCGGTTTGTCCGGGTGTGGGAATGAATTCGGCTTTATGCATACATTTCAATGTATCTAAATCCATGATGGTTGAATAACCTGAGCGGGAAATGATTTTCTTTGCTCCAAGAAATGCGTCAGACAGTTCATGAGTAGAAAGGTGCGACACGAGTGTTATGTTTCCTGTTTGTTTTCTAGTTTGCTTTTGCTGTGGTTGCCCACCTACAATCAGTACTTTCTCAGTTCTATTCCGATATTTCAGCATTAAACTCTTCTCAAATAATGTCCGTTGCGGCTCAATGCCCGAAACTACTGCCACTACTTCATAATCGGATGAAGGAATATTTTCCTCTAAATTCGTAAATCGGGACAATGTCCCGATAAACTTAGCATTGCGGGGCAGAGGATATTTGTGTGCCAAATCGCCCGATAGACCACCGTTTTCTTTCGTGTCGGGTATCCAACATTCATCATATTGATGGATAAAAGTCTTATGAATAAAATGAACTAATGGCTCAAGGAATTTCAATCCCTGAGGCATTTTTATCATTATTTGGTGGGTGATGTAAATGGAATGGACGTGCTTGTTCCACATTCCAAAACGATTATCGGAAATAATCTGATCGAAATGTTCGGTTTGCAATAGATTTCTTAGCCAACTGTGTTCATTTATAATGCCACGCACAATGGAAGGGAAATTAAATAGCATGGCACCAACCTGCGACGTACCCGACGCATAATAAACCGAGTAGGATGGAAACTCAATGAAACGGAGAGTAGGGAACTCTTGCCGCAGGAATTGCAGCGGATAGCCATCAGCAACCAGCACCGGCTCATGACCTTCGGACATTAGCTTTCGGATGATAGGTACGCAGCGGGTAGCGTGTCCCAATCCCCAGTTTAGTGGACAGATTAATACTTTCATGATGTGGTAATGTGCTGATGTGCTAATGTGATAAAAAAATGGAATGATTAGTTTCAACAGCATATTTCAATCACCACATCGTCGAATCACCACATTATCACATCGTATTTATTATCCTGCCACCGATACGTCAAATCCTCGCTCTCTGATTTTATTGGCAATAAGGTTTAGTTCTTCAACCGTTACTTTCTCTAGGTTTTGAGTTGGAGCTTCGCGGTCGAGCGAGTAAATCATTACTTGTTGCGGACGAATTTCCTCCAATGCTTTCAGCCATGCTTCCACTTCTTCAGCAGTAGTATTGTCTAGTCTTTTCCCGTTTATTTCGCCGCGCAAAAACATGGTTTGAATAATTAAACGTCCTTCAAATTTCTTCAAGTGTTCAATAAACCATGCTACATTGATGTGTTTTCCGGTTGGTCTGTCCATTAATTGCATGGTGTGTTCTATGGCAGAGTCAAACTTTAGAATATTATTGTCAACCTTGTTTAATGCACTAAAAACATGCGGTTTGTGTATGCGGGTCGAATTAGAAAGTACGCTTACTTTAGCTGTTGGGCAGAACTTGTTGCGCAATGCTATGGTGTCGTCAATGATGCCCTCGAAATCTTTGTGAAGTGTCGGTTCTCCGTTTCCTGCAAATGTAATTACATCAGGTATCTGACCTTCCGCCATCATTTCCTTTAGTTTTGCTTCGAGTGCCTGGGACACTTGCTCACGACTTGGGATGGGTGAATCTTGCATGGTGGTGTTAAACCCACATTCGCAATAAATGCAGTCGAATGAGCAAATTTTTGCATCAGTGGGTAGCAGGTTTACACCTAGCGAAAGTCCCAAACGGCGACTATGAATGGGTCCGAAAATGAGTTGGTCGAAAAGAATCATTTCTATATTTTATTTAATATCCTCTCTCCAAGCGTTTTTGAGAGTTGTTTTTTTACCACTTCCAGTTGTCCGATTTCGTACATTATTTCGTCTACTAATTTGTGGTTTTTATTATCATTCGCATTTTTCATCTCTAGAAGTTTTTGTTTAATAATAGCCAGAATATGACTATTTTTAAATTCAAAAACCACCCGTGGAACCAAATCGATAAAGCGGTCGGTATCTTCTTCTACCTTTTTTACCTTTGAATGAATTCTGCTTAAGGTGTATTTTTCAGAGATTAAATCTGCCGTCAGCAAGCTTATTTCACCATTAGAATGATGCAAAAAGAAACGCTCGGATATAAACCCTTCGTTTCTGAAATTGTTTTTGTATTCTTCCAGTATTTTGGCATGCAATCGATTCTCGAACAGTAACTGATCGCGCTCCAGTTCTTCCATAATGTAATCGCCTACGGTAACAGGTTGTTGATTTTCAGGATCAGCATAAAAAAACAATTTATCGCCATATTTTACCAATACTTGTAAAATAGTACGTTCCTCGTTCTCGAACTTCGAAGGGGTTGCCATCGAGCCACCACCATCGTCCATGTCTTCGAAATGGGGAATAGGAGGACCGTCGTTTTGTCGGCGATTAGCATTTTTTTCTTGCTCCGTATTTTTCAGCGTGTTGATTTGGTGATAAAGCATAGCTTCATCCACGTTGAGCAATGCGCTACATTCTTTCACATATTCCCCACGGATAATACTGTTGGGAATAATGGCGATACTGTTTACAATGTCCAACACCAAGCCTGCCCGTTTTACAGGGTCATTTCCAGCGTCGGCCAACAGTAAATTGGTTTTGAAACGAATAAAATCCGAAGAGTTTTTATTTACATACTCGATAAAATCCGATGCGTTGTGTTTGCGGGCAAAGGAGTCGGGGTCATCGCCATCGGGGAGGAGAAGCACTTTGATATTCAGTCCTTCTTCCAATAATAAATCGATACCGCGAATGGACGCTTTGATACCGGCTGCATCGCCGTCGTAAATAACCGTTACGTTTTCGGTAAAACGGTGTATCAGTCTGATCTGCCCAGGTGTCAGTGAAGTTCCCGAAGAAGACACAACATTTTCGATCCCGCTTTGATGCATCGATATTACATCGGTATACCCTTCCACCAGATAGCAGCGATCTTGTTTTACAATGGCTTGCTTGGCAAAATAAATACCGTAAAGCTCATTACTTTTATGATAGATCTCCGATTCGGGTGAGTTGACGTACTTAGCTGTTTTGTCGTCCTTTTTCAGAATTCGACCACCAAAAGCAACTACTTTTCCCGAAAGTGAATGAACAGGGAACATAACACGACCACGGAAACGATCGGCCACGTAGTTGTTTTCGCCTTCGAAAGTCAATCCTGTTTTTACAAGAAACTCTTTGTTGTATCCGGCTTTTAGCGCAGCTTGTGTAAAAGCGTCGCGTTGATCGAGACTGTAGCCAAGTTGGAATTTCTGAACAATATCATCGCGGAAACCACGTTCGCGGAAATAGCTTAGTCCGATGGCTTTACCGTCGATATGATGGTGCAGCGTGTGGCTGAAATGTTTCTGTGCAAACTCGTTGACCAGAAACATACTTTCTCGGTCGTTGCGCACCGCCATTTCTTCGGGGCTTAGCTCACGCTCCTGAACCTCGATATTGTATTTTTTAGCCAGAAACTTTAATGCTTCATAGTAGGATATCTGCTCGTGCCCCATAATAAAGTGCACAGCATTACCTCCTTTTCCACATCCGAAACACTTGAATATGCCTTTGCCCGGTGACACAATAAACGACGGCGTTTTCTCCCCATGAAACGGACAAAGTCCAAGTAGGTTTACTCCACGTTTCTTGAGTGTAACGTAATCAGATACCACATCTTGTATTTGTGCGGCATCGGTTATTCGGTCTATGGTAGCTTGGTCAATCATTTCTTAGTTACTAGTTACTGGTTACATGTTACGAGTCTGAAAAAGCACAGACAACAAAACCGGTAAAACAGCGAAAAAATATGGATACAAAATTACGGATTTTATTCTACTAATCCGTCATCGGATGCTTAATGTTTTGGTCATTGAACTAGTAAACAAAAAGAGGAAAATCTTTCGATATTCCTCTTTCAATAAAAATAAATCATGTTTTTATCACATCATTCCTGCTAAATGTGTTTCCAGTTTTACCAGATCTTTTGTGAAATTGCGGATTCCTTCGGCCAGTTTTTCTGTTGCCATGGCATCCTCGTTCATCATCCAGCGGAATATTTTTTCGTCCATGGGCACGGGCGCAATTTCAAGCGATTTTGCCTTAGCAGCATCCAATTTGATGGCGAGCGTACCTTCTGTGCTTTCCAGCTCTTTCAGCAATGTCGGTGAAATAGTAAGTGCGTCACAACCCACTAATTCAACTATTTCGCCCATGCTGCGAAAGCTGGCACCCATCACTATGGTGTTATAGTTGTATTTTTTGTAGTAATTGAATATCTCTGTAACCGATAGTACGCCTGGATCTTCGGGAGCGGGAATGCTAGCCACGGCTCGTTCTTTTTTGTGCCAATCCAATATACGTCCAACAAATGGCGAGATAAGCGTGACTTTTGCTTCAGCACATCGTACAGCTTGTGCCATGGAGAAGAGCAAGGTCAAATTGCAATGAATGCCTTCTTTTTCCAGTTCTTCGGCAGCAGCAATTCCTTCCCAGGTAGAGGCTGTTTTGATGAGAATTCGTTCGCGCGAAATGCCATTCGCTTCGTAAAGCGCTATCAGTTCACGTGCTTTTGCGATGGTTCCTTCGGTATCGAACGAAAGTCGTGCATCCACCTCTGTCGAAACCCTGCCTGGAACAATTTCAAGTATTTTAAGCCCAAAATTTACAGCCAGTTTGTCCATTGCTTTTTCAAGTTGTACCTTTTTATCCACCGAAATGGATCGGGCATATTGAATAGCTTCGGTAATTAATTCGCTGTATTTTGCATCCATCGATGCTGCATAGATAAGCGAAGGATTTGTTGTTGCATCTATTGGTTTGTAAGCCATCATAGAAGCAAAATCACCTGTGTCGGCCACGACTTTGGTGTGCATTTTTAATTGTTCCAGTAAATTCATATCATTTATGTTTAGTGTAAATTAGTTATTGCTTATCTAACTAATTATAAGCAATTTTTGTTTATAATGGTACACTGTTTTTTTTAATTTCATAGACGATATTTTGTATTTGTATTTTTTGTGATTTTGAAATAAATATTCACTAATAAATAGACGATAGTAGCGTTTATAAGACTATAAAGTGTGTTTTAATTGAGGGTTTAATTCAATATGCCTAGGTTAATCATTACAAAAGTGTGAATACTACAACTTATAAGCAAAATTGTGTAAGCACTTTCAAATTTTATAACCTCACCTTTGCGCAGTGACAAAATTTAATTTATAATTCAAAAATCTGTAAAAATGAAAACCCTGAAATTAGTTATTTTTATTATGCTTTTCGTTGGTGTTGGTACCAGTTCTAAAGCTCAGGTATCGTTTAATATTCATATTGGTACACCTCCACAATGGGGCCCGCAAGGATATTCCGATGCTCGTTATTATTATCTTCCTGATGTTGAATCATATTACGATGTTCAATCGTCCATGTTTATTTATTTCTATGGCGGGCGTTGGGTGCACAGACATAACTTACCTGCACGCTACAGGAATTATGATTTGTATAATGGCTACAAAGTGGTAATGAGTGATTATCGTGGAAACCGACCTTATTCGCAATTCAGAGAACACAGAATGAAGTATGCCCGCGGATATCGTGGACATGAACAGCGAAACATTGGTGAAAGGCCCGAATACAGAGACCACCGTGAAATGAGCCGGGACGAAGATCGTTCACCCAAAAATGATAGAGATGACCGCAGGGATGAATACAGAGGCAATGATGATCATCGGGGCAATGGTAACAATGGCAATGGCCGTGGTAATGGTAAACATGACAAGCAAGATAAACACGACAGAAGATAATATTCAACAAATACGCAATTAAATAAGAAGAAAAATGAAAACAACATTTGCTATCACACTGGTTTTACTCCTTTCTGTTACAAGCCTATCTGCTCAACGCAGATCCTCTTATTCCGAAACCTATGGTCATACATTAAATTTAGGACTGGGTATTGGCGGTTATTCGGGTTATTATGGTGAAGTTGGACATACGATGCCGGTTCTTCATGCCAATTATGAATTTGAAGTAGCCCGAAATTTTACGTTGGCACCCTTTGTGACTTTGTTTTCGTACGATGATGGAAATTATCGGGAAACAGTGATCCCTTTGGGTGTAAAGGGAACGCTTTACCTTGATAAATTATTGGAGGCAGGACGTAATTGGGACTTTTACACCGCCGGATCACTAGGGTTTGCTCTAGTGAATACTTCGTGGGATGTCAATTATTACGGAGACAGAGCCTATTATCGTGAGGCTAGTCCGCTGTTCCTGGATCTTCATATAGGAACAGAATATCACTTTAATAAACACATTGGAGCATTTTTAGATTTGTCAACGGGTGTATCAACTATTGGAATTGCTATACATTAAGATTTAAGTCTTTTGAGGGTCGATTTTAGCCTATCAATATAAAGGATTATTCTTTTTATTTATTTAAACGAGAATACATGTAATTTTGGTTTTTATGGCACGATTAATGTTGAAATATTTCTATCTCAAGTGCTGTTTTTGAAAGTGATAAAACATCACAAATTTTCAAAACAATTTGTGTCGTTTTATTGTTGGAATGTATAGGTATTAGAAGAATTATCGTTATTAAATAAGAAAGATTATGGGAACAAGAAATGAATTAAAGATCTTCAGGAAGTCAAGTATTGAATATCTAAAGAGTTTGAACAGCAAGAGTATGTCTTATATTTTTGACATGAATAACTGGGATCCTACAGCAAAGGATAGTAACGGAGAACGGAGAATTTTGCGTCACACACGTAAATCGCTTAAAAAGTTTGGAGATGAAATGAATATTTTCAAAGCTCCGGTAATTGTAGGTTTAAAAATAATCTATTATAAAAGTTTTTCATTTGTTTTTGAAAACAATTGTACCGACCCTAATTTTGATGTCCGCACAGACGTGGAAACAGAAAATTGTTGATACATAAACGTAATTTTTAAAACGAATGAGATACATCAATGTAATATTTTCGAACACCTGAGGGAGCGGCTTTATGTCACTCCCTTAGTTTTTTATTGGTTGAAAGAAATCAACGTTGTAGAGCTCTTAGTATAATTTTCCATGGCGGGAGATTTTGCTGAGAGTTTTTTTTGTTTCCAACTAATTTTGTTATTAAACCACCTCTCTCCTGTTAATTTAAACTAATTGCGTTTCAGTGTTCTATTATAGATTATTTCAATGCCAGTATTTTTTTTGTGTTTCTAAACCTTTTCGACTTATGGCTTGTTAACTCTAAAAGCATTAATGTTTGTTTCAAGATCTTTGTCGAAAATTAAACTACTTTGACAATTAAGTTTTACATTCACCAGATATGAATAAAAGTTGAAATGCAGATAGTTGTTTGCAGTATACTTGTTTAGACTTGGCTTAAGAACCATTGTCAGAGACAGGATAATTAGCTAATTTATAAATATGTAGCAAAGCAAATTACTTTAGATTGACAAATATTATAATTCTAATTAGACAAAAATTATTCGTTATGTATTACAAAAAATCAACCTTCTCTACTTTGATAGTGATGAGTATGCTTCTCGTCAGTTCTTGTGCCCCAGTAAAAGATATTGCTTATTTTCAAAAACTAGATGTTCCAACTAAGAAAAATGTAAAGCCACTAAAAAGCGTAGATATTGTATATGAAGCACGCATTAAACCTAAAGATTTACTAAGCATTACTGTGGTCAGCTCTGAGCCCGAAGCCTCACGAATGTATAATCTCGTGGTGCCGCAGATTGCTGAACCGACGAATCAAAATAGCATGTTTTCTCAACCCACACTGCAAACTTATTTAGTAGATAATGATGGTAATATTGAATTTCCCGTGTTTGGAAAGATTCAGGCTGCAGGATATACCCGTGCCGAATTGGAAGAAACATTACATAAAAAGTTAGCAGCTGCATTTAGCAAAGAGTCTCCGATTATTACTATTCGGTTTACAAATTATTCGGTCAATGTGTTGGGCGAAGTGCAAAGACCCGGAAAATTTGAAACCTCTAACGATCGTCTAACCATTTTTGAAGGGATTGCCTTGGCTGGCGATCTGACCATTTATGGTCGACGCGATAATGTGAAGGTGTTGCGTGAAACTGCAGATGGAACGAAGCTATACATAACGCTTAATCTCAATGATAAGAATATAATTTATTCCCCTGCTTATTATTTGGAACAGAATGATGTGGTATACGTAGAACCCAATAAATCCCGGTCCAGATCATCTAATTTTGGTGCTGCTGAGACCTTCGGTATCTCCTCTTTATCTATTTTCCTGACGTTGACAAGTTTAGTTTTTACTATCCTCAAAAAATAAACGAGGATTTCCCTTAATTACAATTTTATAAAGGTATTAATGATTTTAAATAGTAAATGATTTATGAACAAGTATCCCGACTCTGAAGAAGAACTCGAACGCCCTATAGACTTTCTTGGAACATTTATCAAATACTTTTCCTATTGGAAATGGTTTGCTCTATCACTAATTATATTTCTGACAATTGGGTATACGTATCTGAAATTTGCATTACCAAGTTATGAGGTTAATACTGCCATTTTGCTTAAAGATGACCAAAAAGGTGGTGGTACTGCAGAAATCAATGCATTTAAAGAGATGGGTCTTTTTACTCAAAAAAACAATGTTGATAATGAATTGGAGGTGTTGAATAAATCAATATTGGTTCAACAAGTGGTACGTGAACTGGGTATTTATGCTACCTATACTCAAATAGGAACACTTAAATTTCTAAGTGTTATTGGTATCAATCCCAGAAATATTGACTTTGCCAGTTATGATGAAAAAATACTTTATGGTGCTGAATGCCCGATCTTGGTGAGTATGCCCGATACTGTACTGAATAATATGACAGGTGTATATGCATTTGAGATTCTTATTCATCCTTATGGTGAGTACGAGTTTTCGGGAGTCTATAACGACCAGAAATACCTTGTTAAGGCTTCTATATCCGATCATCAGGTAACGTTGCCATTTGGGGAAATTAATATCGTCCGAGGGAAATATAAACCTACTGAGGATATGGTTGTGGGAGTTGTTCTTCAAAATCCTATGAGTATGGCCGGTCAGCTATTGACGCAGATGAAGATGGAGCTCACTTCGAAAACTACTTCTGTGGTAAATATTAGTTTTAGTTCTCCTAATGTAAAGCTGGGTAAAGATTTTTTGAATAAATTGATAGAAGTCTACAATCGGGAAGACTTGAAAGATCAAATGGCTATGGCCAATAAAACGGCCAATTTTATTGATGAACGTCTTATTTCCATAACAAAGGATTTGGGCAATGTCGAGTCGCAGGTTGAGAATTACAAGCAAGATCAGGGAATTACCGATATCAAATCGCAAACTGATATGTTTATTAAGCAAACGGGGGACTTTAGTCAAAAACGGATGGATGTTGAAACTCAATTAGCTATAGTTAGTGATATTGACAGCTATATACATAGAAAGGAAAACAGATATCAGCCTCTACCCGCTAACACAGGTATCAGGAGCGAAGGATTGAACGAGCTTATCAATAATTACAACAAACTATTATTGCAACAAAACAGACTCTCGCGTATTGCATCGAGTAGTAATCAGGCAATGATTGATTTGACGAATCAAATCGAGTCCTTGTTTAGCACAGTGCAATCGAGCGTTCGAAATGAGAAAAACAATCTGCAAATTGCTCAACGCGATTTGATGAGTAAAAATAACGAGAATGCTGCTCATATTAGGGCTATTCCTCGTCAGGAACGTGAGTATACCGAAATTAAACGTCAACAAAGTATTAAGGAGGCGTTGTTTCTGTTCCTGCTTCAAAAGAAAGAAGAAAAGTACCTGAATGGAGCGGTTGTAGAACCGATAGCTAAGTTGATAGATAATGTGGGTAGCACAGGTTCTCCTGTTTCGCCTAAGAAACCAATGATCATGTTGTTTTTCTTTGTCATCGGATTAATTATTCCTATTATAGGTATTAAAATCCGCGATTTAATGCGTTATCAGATTGAGAGCAAAGAGGAATTGGAAGAGATTTCGAATGTGCCGGTATTGGGCGAAATTATTAAAACGGATCAAGCTGGTAATGTAATTGTTCAGGAAAATAATACAGATAGTTTTACAGAGCTGTTCAGACTGTTGCGTACCAATCTATTGTTTGTGATGGATAGTAGCGATAAACAGGTCATTAATATGGTGTCGAGTGTCAGCGGAGAGGGTAAAACCTTTGTGACTATCAATCTGGCTATGAGCCTGGCGCTACTCGATAAAAAGGTATTGATTATCGGTCTGGATATACGTAAGCCTAAATTGGCCGATTATCTTCAACTGAATAACGACACCGGTATAACGATGTATCTTTCCGGTCATCTTTCAAAAGACAAACTGGTACGACCTTCGGGCATTCATCCTAATTTATCGGTTATCACATCTGGTCCGATACCTCCTAATCCGAATGAGTTGCTTGCAAAACCATCGTTGGACAAACTTATCGCTGAATACAGAGAACAGTTTGATTATATTGTAATTGATACAGCTCCTATCGGTGTGGTGTCTGACAGTTTCTCTCTGAATCGTTTTGCAGACATGAATTTGTATGTGGTTCGAGCAGATTTTACTCCTAAGAAAAACATAGTGGATGCAACTGATTTATTCAAGCACAACAAACTGAAAAACCTGTACTTCGTGTTGAATGCCGCCGATCATTCTAAAAAGATATACCGTCAGGGTTATGGAAAAAAATATGGTTATGGTTATGGTTTTAGCAAGAAACATGGCAATACCTATGGGTATGGAAATGAAAGCGAAACCAAAAAGAAGTAAACATTCTGTTTAATTTCATTGACGTAAAAAGTAGGAATCTGAGTTCGACTCTAAGTATCTTGAAGTATGAATAAATTAAGACTAATATTTAAGGTAAGTTGGATAGCTACGCTTTATTTCAATTTTCATTATTTACCCTTTAAACAGGCCATAAAGCTACCAATATTATTATACAAAGCCAAGCTTCTGAAATGTCTTGGTGAAGTAATAATTGAGAGTGATGTGCTGAGGACCGGAATGATTCAGATGGGTGACTACGGTGTATCACTCTATCCCAATAAAGGCATTGTGTGGGAAAATCATGGGGGGAAAGTCATTTTCAGAGGCAGATGCGATATTGGCAATGCAAGTGCTATATCCATTGGTCCTGCAGGCTATTGTGTATTTGGAAGTAACTTCAAAGCAACAACATCGTTAAAGCTCACTTGCTATTGTCAGGTAGAATTTGGAGAGAAAGTACTTATCGCCTGGGACGTGATAGTGATGGATAGTTCTTTCCATCGATTGAAAGACCGAAACGGAAACTTCAAAAGTAAAGGCTATGCACCAATCATTATTGGTAATAGCAACTGGATTACAGCTAGATGTATGATTTTGAGCGGAACCAAAACTCCCGATTATTGTACAGTTGGAGCAACTTCGGTTCTCAGCAAAGACTATTCTGATTTCCCGACACATATACTGCTTGCCGGAAACCCAATTGAGATAAAGGCAAAAGATGTGTGGATTGATTTTGATGATCACCACATCGTTGATTATGTCCGATGATTCATTTATAAAAAAGAAAGATGAAAATTAAAACCAACTTTATATATAGTAGCATTCTCACCGTCTCAAATTTTATTTTCCCATTCATGACATTTCCCTATATTTCGAGGGTTTTGGGTGTAAATAATGTAGGAATATATAACTGGGTGGGTGGAATTATCCAATATTTCATCTTGTTCTCCATGATGGGGATTGCAATTGTCGGGATCAGAGAGGTTGCAAAGAATAAAAGTAATCCTGCAGAGCTAAGCAAAACATTTTCGTCGCTTTTAATGTTAACAGTCGTCACAACTATCATTTCATTGGTTGTGCTTTTTGTTTTAATGGCTTTTGTGCCCAAGTTTGCTGAATACAGAGTGATGTTTTATATTGGTGCTGCCAATGTATTTGTCAATCTTTTTCTGGTGGAATGGTTTTTTAAAGGTATCGAAAATTTCAAATATATTACCATACGAAGCATAATTGTAAAAAGCTTGTATGTCATTTCAGTATTTGTTTTTATTCGAAACAGAGAAGATTATGTGACGTATTATTTACTGACGGTAGCTGCAGTGGTTTTGAATGCGTTGTTCAACTGGATTTATTGTCGAAAATTTGTTCATTTTACATTTAAGAATATAAACCTAAAGCCCTTTATTAAGCCCTTTATGATTTTGGGTATCTACTTGCTGTTTAATTCCATGTACTCCACATTCAATGTGGCGTATTTAGGATTTGTGGGTGGCAATAAAGAGGTGGGGTACTATACCACTGCTACCAAATTATATGGTATTTTACTCGCTTTTTTCTCGGCCTTTACGGGGGTTATGTTGCCACGAATGAGTGCACTGGTAGCTGAAAACAATTTTCCGGAAATCAATCGGTTGATAGGGAAATCGTTTGATATTTTATATACTTTCTGTTTCCCCATGATCATTTTCTTTATGTTTTTTGCACCTGAAATTGTGAGAATAATAGCCGGCCCCGGTTATGAAGGATCAATTTTACCTATGCGAATCGTTTTACCTCTGATGCTGATTATTGGTACAGAGGAAATTCTGATTATCCAACTTCTAATGCCTCTCAACAAGGATAAGGCTATTTTTATAAACTCAGTGATAGGAGCTTTTGTCGGAGTTGCATTGGCAATAGTTCTGGTAAGAAACCTTCATAGTGTTGGTTCGGCAATCGTTTGGGTATGTTCAGAGCTTTCAATACTTATTTCGGCGAGTTTCTTTGTGAAAAAATATATTGGCATTCGCATTCCCTATAAAATGGTATTCTTTAAATTTTTGTATGCAATACCCTATATTTTAATTTGCTACGGAGTAATATCTTTGTTTGATGATATGATTATTAAACTGGCTGTTGCGGGAGTTGCTTCCTTAATATACTTTATAATTGAGGATATGTATATATCAAAGAATAATACTCTAAAAAGTTTATTGCCAAAATGGAGATAGAGTTTTAATAATTGAAGATTATGGAAAGAGAGAGATTGAAATATTTCGACTTAGTGAGTGGATTGTTTATGATACAAATCATTATTATGCACATCCTTCAGTTCTCGGAAAATTTTGCCACTAGCAGTATTTTTTCATTTATCATGCATGTTTCTTTCTTTTTTATGCCCTGGTTTTATTTCAAATCGGGATATTTATATTCTACGCCAAAAAATGGGAGTGAGGTATATTTTAAGAGTAAGGCCAAAAGTCTATTGTTGCCATTTGTACTGTTCACCCTTATTGGTTTTGTCTTGTATTTTCCATTCGAAGTAATGGAATCAAACCGTTCGATAGTCAGAATATTAATGTCACCGGGCTTTGCAATGATCAGGTGGGGTAATGGAGGCGTGGGTAACCAACCAATATGGTTTTTATTATCATTGTTTCTTGCATTGGCAGGTTTCTTTTTACTGGATAAATTTAAGGTCAAGGGACTTATCGTTTTGTTCCCGTTAATAGGATATGCTTTATACTATTTCAATCTCAACTTGCCGTTGCCACTAGGATTGTCGAATGTATTTCTGGGTATTTTCTTTTTATATGCAGGTTATATTTTTAGAAATGAAATTAAGAAATCGAAGTATGCAAAACCGATTTTGTGGCTCTCGTTGATAATTTATAGTGTTGTGCAGATTTTTTGGTTCAGTAGTTTAGATATGAGAATAAACACTGTAACTTCGGGAAGTTATTTTGTTTACTTATTATCGGCACTTTGTGGTCTGGTTTTGATTTATGTTATAGGAAAGAAAATCGACTACGTCAAACCTATAAATTATATAGGCGAAAACTCAATGGTTTATTTTGTAGCTCATTGGCCGATATTGTTTTTAGTGAAGAATACGATGGATTTGATGAACTTCAAAACAACCGGATATGTGTTTGCATGGATACTCACGGTAGTTGGTTTTGGGCTGTTGCCTCTGTGTGTTTCGTTATTAAACGGGAGACTTAAATTCCTTATTGGTAAATGAACTTGATTTGAATGAATTAAAAATGTTGCTCAATATACATTAGGTTATTTGTTTATGAATAAATCTCTCTACATATTTATCTGTCTGGTTTTCTCAGTGAATTTCTGGGACTTGTCGGTGGTGGTTAATGTTCTGAAAGCTGATGTAACGTTGGTACTTAGTTGGATGTGGATATTGAGTGGCATTTATTTTTTTAATGAAAACAAAAGGCTAAAATCTCTAAATAGTTACACTTACAATAAGCCATTGATTTTCATTTTTATAGGAGTATTGATATCCATGTTTTCGGCTTATTTTTTTGGACGACAATCGTTGATGATTACCTTGATTGCCCAACGACCCATTTACTCATTTATGTTTTTGCCGGCAATTCTTTTTGTACAACCTTCCGAAAAGGATATTGTTAAAGCGTTGAAATGGATTTCGATGGGGACTATTGTGGTGTGGATTCTTGTTCATTTCAAAACAGATATCATAAAACTGGATAAAGAAAAGATTGATCAATTTGAAATGAATAATAAAGATTTATCGGCTAAATTGGAATTTTACGTCAACGGAATTCACCTGGTAGTGCTTTATACTTATATCAAAATATATCAGTACATAAAGAAATTCACGTGGGATACTTTTCTGGAAGCTGCGCTTTTGATGATATTTATCATACTGTACCAAAACCGAAGCATGGTTTTAGGTATAATTCCGGTTTTTATTTATTCGATGTATAAATTCAAATCGACTTCTAAATCAACCATTATCATCGTGTCATCAATTGCTATAGTTGTTGGTATCATTTATACATCCGATGTATGGAAGTTGATGATAGAGAATACTCAAAGCAATTTAGGTGAATCGGATTATAATCGTTGGAAAGCGCTGTACTACTATTTCGGTTATTATTCATCCAATTGGTTTTGCTATATTTTTGGAAATGGCTACCCAAGTGGCGGAAATTCACCGTTGGGAAATCTGATGTGGTCAAATTTTGAGAACGGTATTTTTACCAGTGACTTAGGGATGATTGGTATGTGGGTCGATTATGGAATCTTGCCATTAATTGCTATTTATAGCATTATAATAAGCATTCTTAGAAAGAGTATTTATCCATTATATTTAAAATTCGTTTGTTTGCATATAGTGTTTGTACCAACGATATTTCATTTCTGGTCAAATCCGGGAGTTACTTTCTTTTCGCTGATTATTTACATGCATGCTTATTATACAGATCGAAACAAAAAAATGATTCAATATGCTAGGAGTAATAATAGTTAATTATAAGAACGAAGACAAAACTATTGAATATGTAAATGAGGAATTGATAAAAATTCAAACTCAAAATATAATAGTAGTAGTAAACAATTCGGCGACGGACGAAAGTAACGCCAACCTGAAAACTGCTTTGTCGGCCGAACTGGTTCATGATATAGGTAAAATTGAAGATAAAAATCAACGTTGCTTTATTGTTTCACATTCTGATAATCTTGGTTTCGCAAAAGGGAATAATCTTGGAGCTGAATTTTTACTGAAACATTTCACCATTCGTTATTTTTTGTTTTCAAATAATGATATAAGGTTCATTGATACCAATGCAGTGGAGGCTTTAATTGAAAAGGCCGATAAATTGCCCAATGTGGGAGTTATAGGTCCCAACATTATAGGAGTGGATGGGCGTAAACAAAGCCCTGATCCTTATTACTCATTTTGGGCCAGGTATTTTTGGATGTATTGGCTCACGCCTTTTATGCCTAAGAGCGTAAAGACTAAACTATTCCAGCTGAATTATACTCAACAGGCCCAGGAAGGCATTCATTACAGGGTGATGGGTTCGTTTTTTCTTGTAAAAGCGGTCGACTTTGTTGCCTGTGGCATGATGGATCCGAATACTTTCCTTTTTTCGGAAGAGATGATATTGGCCGAAAGAATGAAGGCAATAAACCGTGCTGTTTATTTTTACCCGGTTGTGACCATTTTACACGAACATAACCAAACAATTTCTAAATTTATTGTCGACAAAAAGAAATTTATGTTGCGTTTTGAAAGTGAATGCTATTATTACAGAACATATAGAAACGTTTCTTTGTTAAGTACGTATATTGGAAAGCTATCTTTTCAGTTTTATCTGTCACTTGGAAAATTTGAACGCAAAAAAAAATGATTATGCTAAAGTCAAAACATGCCTACTTAATTTTAGCTCATAATAACTATTACATCCTCGAGCGGCTAATAAAACTGTTGGATGACGAACGGAATGATATTTTTATACATGTGGATAAAAAGATTGATGGCTTTGATGAACAATACTTTTTGAAGCAAGTAACAAAATCATCGTTGAATTTTATACATCCTAGAGTTGATGTAAAGTGGGGGCACGTCACTTTTGTTGAAGCAGAGTTTCTGTTGTTCCGAAGAGCGTATGAACATGGTCAATACTCCTATTATCATCTAATTTCGGGTGTTGATCTTCCTATCAAATCGCAGGATTATATTCATAGTTTTTTTGCTCAAAATAATGGGAAAGAGTTTCTGGGTATTTCTACTGATAGTCAGCGCCATGTGGAATATAAAGTGACGAAGGTGCATGTTTCCACATCGTTTTATAAACTAAATGTTCTTTGGCTACGCAAAATTCTTTTTCTGATTGATAGAACATTTGCTTTCGCTCAACATCTTGTAGGGTACAATGTGGTAAAACTTGATAAAGATTTTTCGTTGAGTAAAGGTCCAAACTGGGTCAGTGTAACGCATGATTTTGTAGGTTATTTATTGACAAAAGAGCAGGAATGTTTAAGAATATACAAACATTCTGTTTGCCCCGACGAGATTTTTATTCACACAGTGCTGCATAATTCACCCTTTAAAGACAAGCTTTATGATGTTGATGATGAATATAAAGGTTGTATGAGGTTGATTGATTGGAAACGTGGTAACCCTTATACTTTCAGGAAGAGCGATTTTCAGGAGTTGATGTCCTCAGATCGGCTTTTTGCCAGAAAATTTGATGAAAAAGATTTGGTTATTGTGAACATGATCTATGAAAAGCTTTCTGGAAACAGGAATTAAAAGTGGAGGAATTATTTATGCGGGTCTTGTTTTTTACCCATCATTATTTGGATGACAACAGCGGAGGCAGTTTTGCTTCTCGCGCTTACATCAATGCATTTTCCGAAATTGCAGATACCTGTATGTTGATGTACCCCGACAGGAACATTCCTATTTCAGATTTCATCCACAAAAAATGTATTTTAAAGGGAATAAAAGACGAGCATACTAAAGTTCAGAAAGTAGTTGATATCTATAGAGGAAGGATTCACCGGTATGCCGATGTTATGATTCCCCAAATACATGAATTCAAGCCTGATGTGGTGGTATTTGATAATAGCAGAACTTCGGCAGGGATGCTTAAAAAGGTGAAAAAGTTAGGGGTGAAGACCATTGTTATCCATCACAATTATGAGATGGAATATTACAGAGGAACAAAGCCCTTTATTGCATGGCGGCTACCTTTTATGCATTACATGGAAGAGGCCGAGCGAACTGCAGTTCAATATGGTGACTTGAACTTAACACTTACAGACGAAGATAAAAGTCTGCTGCAATTGCACTATGATTTATCGCATACAAGCAAGATTGCCAAATTGGGGACTTTCGAATCCATGCCGGAACAGCCCAGATTCTCTACTGATGTTGAACCCAGAAAGTTGAAGAATGATATTTGTTTTGCCATAACTGGTACCCTCGGCTCTTATCAGACCGAAGTTTCCGTTATTCCCTTTTTAGAAGAAGACTATCCCGAATTACTTCTCGAATTACCCTATAGCAAACTCATCATTGCTGGTCGTAATCCGTCCATAAAAGTAATAAATGCATGCGCTAAATATCCGTCGGTGAAATTAATTGCAAATCCCAAAGATATGCAGGAAGTGATATCCAATGCCGATGTATATATTTGTCCGACTTGCGTTGGTGGAGGATTAAAGTTACGGGTGATGGACGGGCTCAAAGCCGGGTTGCCGGTGCTGACTCATGCTGTATCAGCAAGAGGATATGATGAGTTCAGAAAGGCTAATTGCCTGTTTGTTTATCACGATAAAAATAGTTTCAGGGTGGGTTTGCAGAAACTCACACATGCAATGAAGGAGGGGAATCTGGATGTAAATTCGATTAAAAGTACCTATACATCGATCTTTTCGTTCGAGTCAGGTGTACAGCGTTTGAGGGAGATATTGACTGAAAATAAAATGTTTTGAATCTTCGTAAAGGCATAGTCTATGAGTAATTTAATAATAAATGCTGACGATTTTGGGATAAGCAAAACGGTAAACTATGCTATCATGGCCGCCATGGATGCAACTATTTGCACAGATACTACATTGCTTGCCAACTTTGATGAATCTGAGAATGCTGCCAATCTGGCTATTTCGATGAATAGAACCGATAGAGTAGGTATTCATCTCAACCTCACCGAGGGACTTCCGCTGAGTTTAAAGATTAGAAACGAACCTCGTTTTTGTAATCAAGAAGGGTACTTTCATAACAAAAAGCTAAAACGAATTGCACTACTTTCGAAATCGGAAAAAATAGCAGTGCAGGAGGAACTTACAAGCCAGATACGACTTTGTAGAAAGTTTGGAATCCCGATTTCACACGCCGACTCACACAACCATATTCACGAAGAACCCGGGTTGGGTTTATTGATTATGGGTATTTTGAAGAATGAAAATATACCATACCTGAGGCTCACCAACAACATAGGTGAAACTTCATTTGTAAATAGAATATATAGAAGTACTTATAATCTTGTTTTAGGCTTTAAGGGTCTAACTGTAACTGAATACTTTGGAAGTATTACGAATTTAAATAATTACACTAAAAAGATTGATGAGAACTCGGTTGTAGAATTGATGGTTCATCCGGGCAAAATCGTCGACAATCAAATATTGGATGTATATTCAAATGAAAATCTAAGTTTACTTTTACCTCAAATAATAGACCGAAATAAATTGATTTCATACAGTCAGTTAGGAAGATAGTGATTTGTTAGTGATAACCTGTAGTCAGATTTTTAGAAAGGCAACGATGATGAAACCAAAACTGTTAGTATTTCATAAAGCATTAGCCCCTTATCGCATTGATTTATTTAATGGTTTGAATGAGGCTTTTGATGCCGATATTTATTTTTTTCGGAAGAATCTCCAATCTCAGCAATTTGATTTGAACCGGCTGCTCGAGCAGCTAAACTTTGCACCCAAGTTTTTGACAAGGGGTTTTGAGCTTCATCACAAGGGACGAATGATTCGGTTTGGTTATATGCAGAAAATTATTCGACACCGACCCGATATCATCTTATGTCTGGAATTTAGTATCATGACTTTTGAAATAGCCTTATTCTCGAAGATTTTTTTTCCAAAAACAAAGGTGTATACAATTTGCGATGACAGTGTAAGTGTGGCTCAGAATACTTCAATTTTACGAAAAATCGGTAGAGCTCTCTGTTTAAAATTGTTGGATGGTATTGTTTTGGGGAATGATATGGCCGAAGAATGGTATAATAAAAACTTTCCGAAAACTAAGACAGTCGTCTCGCCAATTATACAAAAAGAGGATAGAATAATTTCAATTATCAACAAAGCGCAATCAATTACTGCTGATTATATAGAGCAATTTCAACTTCGGGATAAAAATGTATTGCTCTTCGTGGGACGACTGGTAGAGGTGAAAAACCTGAATTTTCTACTTGAGGTTTTTGCTGAATACGTTTCAGAAAATGGAAATGCAGTTCTTGTATTGGTTGGCGATGGAACTAAGAATGCTGAATTGCAGGAGCTTGCAGAACAATTGAATATAAAAAACAATGTTATATTTGCCGGTCGGTATGAAAATGAGTCGCTCTATGCATGGTATCCGGTGGCTGATTATTTGATTCTACCGAGTACGTCCGAAACATTCGGAGCTGTAGTGAATGAATCGTTGATTGTAGGTGTTCCGGTAATCTGTTCAAGTCTGGCTGGTGCTTCGTGCCTGATTAATGATATGAATGGTCGCACGTTTAATCCGTACGACAAGAGAGAACTTCTTGAAATTCTCCGCAAATCACTAAATAGCAGTAAATCAAGCCTGAAATCGACGAAGTCAGTGTCGCTCATGCCATATACTTTTGAAGATAGAATGAATATACTAGTGAAATATTTATTGTAACGAAGATAATGTAAAATAATATAATTATTACAAATCTATTTCAGTTGTAATTTGTTAGTATAGATGATTAAGACACAATTTTATTTTGTGTTCTGAAACGAATGACGTTACTATTTGTATAAGAATAAGTCACACCTTAAATCGTATTTGTATGAGATACTATTACTTTAATCCATTAAGTAAAAAATGTTATTTCCCTGCAGGTTTCCAAAAGTATCCATTGTTTGAGTCATTTTATCAGCCTTATAAATTTAGTGCAAACGTATTATGGAAGCTGTGGCGAAATTTGCCTTTTTTCAGGTATATTTTCTCAACTGACGAGCCGGAGAAAGTCTTACCAATTGATCAAATTAAAGAATATGTGACACCCAATTCAATTTTGGCTTTCAATCTTGGAACCATTGGAGTTGAACAAAAAATTACTGTGTTAGGTATTGATGAAATGACTAAATCGTCATTTTTTATAAAATATGCCACCAGTGAGATTGCATGCAAGAATGTAACAAATGAAGGATTGGTATTACAACAATTGTCACATTTGTCGTTTGTGCCCAAGTTGTATTTGAACAGTAAAGAAAATAATGAATTCTCATTAATAAAAACATCTGTTCTTAATGGGGAGAAAGTAACACAACGTCCGGTGGACGGGCATACTCTGGAAATACTCTACAGTCTGGCTGAACAGAAAATTAAGAGTAGCCGAAATTACAGTTCCGGCTTAAGCTGCAGTTTTGCTCATGGTGATTTCTGTCCGTGGAATATGCTTATTAGTGATGGAAATCTAAAGGTTTATGATTGGGAGTTGGCAGGTCAATATCCCTTAGGATATGATTTGTTTACCTATTTATTTCAATATGAGTTTCTTGTTGAAGAGAAGACACGGTTTGAGTCTATTCTTAATGAAAACTCGAAAGTAATTCAAGAATATTTTTGCCACTTTAAAATTTCAGATTGGCTGCCTTATTTAAAGGAGTTTGCACGACTGAAGTACATGTTTGAAAAAGAAAAAAATAACTACGATTTGATAGACTCTTATTTGCAAATGAAAGTGTATTTGAAAACGCCTTAATTTTCAGATAATAAAGGCGATAGGCTTTTGTAGTTATCAGAATACTAAAAGAAATGAAGAAAAAGTTATTGATAATACATCCTGCTTTAGCACCCTATAGAATTGATCAATTTAATGCTATAAGTCGCTTGTTTAATTTGGAAGTTGTTTTCATTTTCGGAAACGTTTGGAATCATAAGTTTGATCAGAGTAAGTTGCTTTCGCAATTGGTATTCAAGGTTTCATTTTTGTTGAAGGGACCCCGCCATAAAGGTAGGGTTTTCAGATTTGGGATGTTCCGAACGATTCGTAAAGTGAATCCAGATGTTGTTTTAGGGTATGAATTCTCATTTTCAACTCAATATCTTATTCTTTTAAAACGTTTGGGATTGCTTCACCAGAAAATTGGGACAACGATTGACGATAGCATAGATATTTGCAACAATGTTCAATCCAAAACTCGTCTTTTTGCTAGAAAAAATGCGATAAAACATCTTGATTATGTGGTTGTACTGTCAAATGAAGTCTCCGAGTTCTATCAAAAAACATTTCAGCTGAGTGAAAGTCAGATTATCGTTTCTCCCATTCTGCAGGATGCAGAGAGGTTAAGAAGTAAGGTTGAAAAGTTAGAAGAAATTGCCGTACAGTATGCTCATGAGTTTGATTTATCAGGCAAGAAAGTATTGTTATTTGTAGGTAGATTTATATCCGAAAAGGCATTGCCGAATTTTATAGATACTATTTACTCTTTATTGCTTGAGTGCGAAGACCTTGTCCTTATCTTGGTAGGCGATGGCGATGAGAAGCATAAACTTCAGGCGCAGATTGTTAATAAATATCTGGAGCAAAGAGTACTTCTTCCGGGACGATTCGAGGGTGATGAACTCTATGCGTGGTATTTATGTGCATCTGGATTTGTTTTGCCAAGCACTTACGAACCATTTGGAGCAGTAGTGAATGAGGCCTTGATTTTTGGATTACCCGTTTTTTGTACAAAATACGCAGGGGCATCTTATCTTGTACAACCAGGCAACGGATTATTGTTTGATCCGCTCAGTATAAGCGATACAACTAATGGGCTATTGAACTTTCTACCTGCTCTTTCTCCTGTCGGAAAAATTGATTTAATGGCCAGGCCATCATTGATGACAAATGCTCATGATGTGTTTACGAGTGAATGGAATAAGTTGTACAGAGATTAGTCTTTTTTTGAATCAGAAATAAACACCTATATATTTGAATAATATCTTCCTTGAGAAGAAGAGGGTAATTATGGAAAAATTATTAATATTTCATCCGGCTTTAGCACCTTATAGAGTGGATCAATTTAATGCTTTAAATCAATTGTATGATTTAGAAGTTGTTTTTGTGTTCGACAACGTTTGGAATCACAAATTCGATCAGAGTAAGTTGCTCCCACTATTAGAGTTTAAATATTCATTTCTGCTGAAAGGATTGTTCTGCAATGGAAGAGTTTTTCGTTTCGGTATGCTTCGCAAAATCAGAAAAGCTAAACCGGACATAATTTTGGGTTTTGAATATTCGTTGACGACTCAATACCTCATCCTTCTAAAGTGGTTAAGGTTGATACATCAACGAATCGGTTCCACCATTGACGATAGCATTGATATTTGTCACAATATTCAATCAAGAGGTAGGTATTTGGCAAGAAAAACAACAGTGAATAATCTTGACTATTTGGTAGTGCTCTCTGATGAGGTTTCCGAATATTATCAGGAGGCGTTTAAATTAAAAAAACAACAAATAATTGTTTCACCAATATTACAAGCACCCGACAGACTTAGGAATAATGCTGATAATTTAGAATCAATCGCCAAAAAATATCGGAAGGAATACCAACTAGCCGGAAAAAAAGTATTACTGTTTGTTGGACGATTTATCCCCGAAAAAGCTTTGCCCAGATTTATTTCAACCATAGCTTCTTTACTTCATGAACATGAAGACTTGGTATTTGTATTGGTTGGAGATGGGCAAGAGAGAGGAACGATTGAAAACCTGGTTCAAAATAAGTCTTTGGAAAACAAAGTATTGCTGCCTGGGAGATTTGAAGGTGAAGAACTTTTTGCATGGTATCTTTGTGCCAGCTGTTTCACTTTGCCAAGTTTGTCTGAGACCTTTGGAGCTGTAGTAAATGAAGCATTGATCTTTGGATTACCGGTTTTTTGCTCTAAATATGCCGGTGCTTCAAGTCTGATTCAATCACACAATGGAGTTGTATTTGATCCGTTAAACGAAAAGACAACCATTGAAAAACTAAATCATTTTCTGGGATGGACAGAAAACTTTGATGAGATTGACATAACAAATAGGCCTTCATTGATGTTAGATTATAAAGAGGTATTTATAAAAGAATGGAGGAAGTTAGTGTATGCTTAAAGTGTTACAGTTGGTAAGGTCAGTTCATTTAGGAGGAGCCGAAATGGTTGCTTTTAATCTGGCCGAGTTTTGCAAGGTTAGTTATCCCGATAAGTTTGAATTTATTGTTGTAGAACTACACCAAACAAACGATGCATATTCCAGCGATAAGAAGAAATATTTAAGCTCAAAAAATATTAGAATATTAAGTCTTGGGTCTAAATCGAAAATTTTGAGCTTGCTCTTTGGACCATTTGTTTTGGCATATTATTTATTAAAGGAAAAGCCTGGTATTGTGCATACACATACTGATCTTCCCGATTTGACAGTTTCAAATACAAAGCGAATCTTTTCGTTGTTTCAATTAAAATTTCCAGCAATTGTAAGAACGATACATAACACCGTTTTGTGGCCGACTCATAATAAATTGGGGAAATATACCGAAAGACGATTGGAAAATGATTGGGTGGTGGGTGTTTCTGATGGAGCTTTGGATGCTTATAAGAATTTGAGGAAAAAGTATAATTTGGACTGCTCACCACATCAGCTAATTATCCATAACGGATGTGCTGTGCCTCAAAGAGCAGTGCATCCATTCAATATTGATGATAAAAAGATAAACATTGCTTTTTGTGGCAGATTTGAGAACCAGAAAGGGATTGATGTTTTGATTGAACGTATTAAACTCATAAATAGTAGGTTTGATAATGATTTTCTTTTCCATTTAATTGGTAGTGGATCATATCAAAACGAAATATTAAAACTCTCGCAAACGTACTCTAATGTATTTGTATACGATACGGTTCCAAATGTTGCCGATAAGTTGTATGCATTTGATTTTCTCATTATGCCATCACGATTCGAGGGGCTGGTATTAATTTCCATCGAAGCTTCATTTGCCAAAGTACCTGTTATTGCTGCGGTTGCACCAGGTCTTAGCGAAACCTTACCTGCCGATTGGCCACTGAATTTCCAACTGGAAGATGAGGAGGCATTATTGAATATCATTACAAAAATTAAAAATCAGGAATTCGATTTCGTCGCCTTGAAAGATAAGGCCTATTCATATGTCTCCAACGAATTTTCGCATAGTGCTATGGTTGGTTCATATTCAACACTTTATTTAGAAATTAATGAATAAGATGAAAAAAATACTATTTATTCTTCATGTACCTCCGCCGGTTCACGGGTCATCTATGGTTGGCCAATCCATTATGAAGAGTAAACTAATAAACGAGTCGTTTGATTGCGATTTTATTAATTTACTTGTATCCCGTTCCATTAACGACACAGGGAAGTGGAGTTTTATGAAGATGTTCCGATTTATTGGCATCTGGGTTCATTTAATAGTGGAGATAATAAAGAAGAAACCCGACCTGTGCTATCTGGCACTTTCAACAACGGGTTTGTCGTTTTACAAAGATGTATTGCTGGTTTTTTGGTTGCGTCTTTTTCGGATAAAACGGGTGTACCATCTGCACAATAAAGGCATCAGTAAAAGGCAGACTAACAAGATACTCAGATTTCTTTATCAGTTTGTGTTTAAAGGGGCTGATGTAATTTTACTGTCTAACTATTTGTACAAAGATATTGAAACCTTTGTTCCTTTATCGAGGGTACATATTTGCCCGAATGGTATTGAAGACTTATTTTTAAATAAGAAATCACGGCTGTACGACGTTGAAAATCCTGCCAAAATTTTGTTTTTGTCGAATCTTATCGAATCCAAGGGAGTCACTGTTTTATTGGATGCTTGTGCAATTCTACTAAATAAAGGAATTGACTTTCGATGCAATTTTGTTGGCGCGGAAGGTGATGTTAATGTCATGCAGTTTGATGAAAAAGTAAAGCAACATGGCATGGAAGACAAGGTGAAATACCTTGGACGAAAATTTGGACAAGATAAACAGGCCTTACTGGCTGATACAGATATTTTTGCTTTCCCCACTTATTACTCCAACGAATGCTTTCCACTGGTTTTATTGGAAGCTATGTCAGCAAGTATTGCCGTTGTATCAACATTCGAAGGGGGTATTCCGGATATTATTGAAGATGGTGTGACCGGCTTTTTAGTTCCACAGCGAGATGTTGAAATTATGGCTGAAAAACTGGAAGAGCTGATTCAAAACCATAAATTGCGCCAGCAAATGGGAAAGGCAGGTCGACAGAAATTCGAAACTGAACTTACTCTTGGAATATTTGAGCATAATCTGCAAGCAATTTTATCTCAGATTACCGATAGGAAATAATGATTCTCAATTGTAAACCTTAAAGGTGCTAATTCTGTTGTAATGTTATATTGTAACTACTATAGCTTAAAAAATGATAAAAGTGAACAGATGGCTGTGATCTATTTTTGTTCAAATTCATATTTAGGTTCATGTTTTAAACAATAAATTAGTTTGATTTAATCGTTTATATAGAACTTACATATGATTTCATTCGAATGTTTTAGCGGTTTACCTCTTGAATTTGAGTCTTTTTTATTAGAGAAATATGATTCTTACAAAACAACTTGCCGGTACCTGGAAATTTATTTTCCTACTTGCGATATAAACCACATGTTGGTTTATGATGATGACAAATTTGTTGAATTATTGATATTTGCTAATCGGGGAGATACCACCACTTGTTTTAATCTGTTTGTGGATTTCGACCATCATATTGTTACCCGGTTCACTGAGCTTATTTTTGTAACGTATCCATTCGTTCGAAGAGTTAAGTTTAATGCATCTTACAAAGATCTGGGTCTGAAGAAATCATTCCTTTTTTCTAAAGCTAATGATTATATAGTTGATTTACCATCCACGGTTGACGACTACTATATGCAGCTTGGTTCTACTACACGGAAGCATATAAAAAACTACAAATCAAGATTGTTGAGAGATTCTCCTCAGGCTATTTTTCAGTTGAAAAATGGTGCTGAGATTGATGATAACATCATCGACCGGATTATTCAGTTGAATGTTGAGCGAATGAAATATAAGGGTATAGTTCCTGGTTTAAGTAGCGACGAAAATGCTAAAATTCATGCTTTTTCGCAATATTATGGTCGGGTAGCTTATATCGAGATAGATGGCGAAATAGTTGCCGGATGTATAGCTTATGTGTTGAACAAGAGGTTGTTTTTACACATAATTGCACATGATAACAATCACTCGAAATACAATGTCGGGCAATTGTGCTTGTTCTATTTAATTCAAAGCGCTATTGAGAGTAAATTGTCAACATTCCATTTTTTGTGGGGTGACAACGAATATAAAATGCGATTCGGGGCAAAACCACATGCATTGTTTTCTTATTTTATTTACAGATCTTATTCTGTTGATTATTTTGTCAATAAAACTAAAACTATATTTCTTCGTAATTTTCTTCGTTTTCGAAATTCAAAATACTCTAAACCAATAAGAGATGCCGTAAAGGAATACCGAAGAAAGAAGGCTTAATATGTTTTTTTTTCTGATTCTAAAGGCTATTCTTTTTTTTACCCTTTAATTAAAGTTTGTTATGATTTCAATTGAATGTTTCTCAGGCCTACCTTTAGATTATGAGGTTTTTCTAATGGAAAGATACAATTCGTATATAACCACTTGCCGCTATATCGAAATACATTATCCTACCCACGACATTCATTATATGTTGGTTTATGATAATGGCAATCTGGTCGATTTGTTAGTGTTTGGAAACAGGAAAAGTGATGCGATTTGTTTCAATGCCTTAGTAAGTCTCAATTCTGTTGTGCTTGAAGAATGTCTTAGAAAAGTATTCGAAGTATATCCAAAAATTCAACAAGTTAAAATTGATGCTTCATATACTAAATATAAACTTGAAAAATCAATTCTGGTATATAAATCGGATGATCATATTTCATTTTTGCCGGCAACAGTTGATGAGTATCTGTCTGAACTCGGAGCTAAAACACGCAAGCATTTAAGGGCTCGTAAAGCAAACCTGGAAAAGGAATTTGAGCAGGTGAATTTTGTAACAAAAATTGCCGGTGAGATAGAAGAAAGTAGTATTGAAAAAATCGTGCAGTTTAGTCGTGCCAGAGTAAAGCAGAAAGGACGAAACTTCGGAATAGATAAAACCTATACTGATAATTTATACCGATATTCCCGTCATTATGGGTGTGTCGTCTATTTAGAGTTGGATGGTGTGATGGTGGCAGGTTGTATTTCAACCATAATAAATAAAGAGATTTTTGTACACGTCATTGCCTACGATGACAATTTCTCGAAATATAATGTAGGTGAAGTCTGTATTTTCGATTTAATTCAGACATCAATCAACAACAAACTAGTAAAATTTCATTTTTTGTGGGGATTTAATGAGTTGAAAAGAAGACTTCAGGCAAAGCAGAACATATTGTTTTCATATACAGTGTACCGAAGTTACTCATTTGATTATTTTAGCTGCAAAATTAAAGTTGCTCTTTTTGAATGGATGTATAGATATAAAGATGCTGGCATATTTAAACCAATTAAAGCCGGTATGTCAACTTTAAGACAACGAATGAAAATGTAGGTAATCGTAACTTTTATTAATGAAATATGGATAGCAATAGTACTTTATCTCCTATTTGTCTTTTTGTATATTCCCGACTCCCTGAAACGAAGCAAACTGTTGAATCGTTGCAAAGAAACATGCTGGCTTCCGAAAGTCAGTTGTTTATATTCTCTGATGGAGCAAAAAGTAGTAATAGTATCGCGGACGTGGATGCTGTTCGGCAGTACATCCGCACCATTAGCGGCTTTGCCGGGGTGACCATTTATGAAAGTGAGGTAAATAAGGGCTTGGCCAATTCAATTATTTCAGGGGTTACGCAAATTGTCAATCGATTTGGCAGAGTGATTGTGTTGGAAGATGATTTGCTTTTATCGGGAAACTTTCTCTGTTTTATGAATGAAGCACTTGATTTCTACGAAAATAAAAAGAAGGTGCTGAATGTGTCGGGTTACTCGTTTACACTCAACTATCCGGCCGGTTACAAATACGATGTGGCTTTTTCATTGCGCTTTGCCTCCTGGGGCTGGGCTATCTGGAAAGACCGTTGGGAGTTGATTGATTGGGAGTTGAAAGATTATGCATCGTTTTGTTGGAATGTGCTTAAGTTGCTTAAGTTTTCGCGTGGGGGTAGCGATCTTTGCCAAATGTTGTACCGACAGATGAACGGTAAGATAGACTCTTGGGCAATTCGTTTTGATTATCATCACTATAAGTATGATTACCTGGATGTTTTTCCGGTAGTATCAAAGGTTCAGTATAATGGTTTTAATACTGAGGCTACACACACGGTAAAAAAGTGCGATACCTATGACACTTTGTTGGATAGCTCCGACCAATTTGCTTTTTCATTCGCCGATGATATCCGCATGGATGCATCTATCAGACGGCAATTCTACAATCATTATTCACTTTGGAGTCGGTTAAGGGATAAAATTTCGCAACTGTCATGGAAAAGAAACAAATAATTATCACCACCAGTTGGGACGATGGACATGCTTTAGACCTCAGATTGGCCGAATTGCTCGATAAATATAGTATTAAAGCTACATTTTACGTCCCACTAAACAATGCCGAACACCCGGTTGTGCAGCCTTCGGAGTTGGATGTGCTAGCCGACAAATTTGAGATTGGCGGTCATACCGTTAATCATATTTACCTCAATACTCTTAATGAGGAGGAAGCGAGGTACGAAGTGACTGAATGTAAAACGATGCTTCAGGATCGGTTAGGGCGAACAGTGGATGCTTTTTGTTATCCCGGAGGTAAATATTCGCAACGGGATATACGTTTGGTGAGTGATGCCGGATTTTTGTTTGGGCGAACCACCAGATTACTACATACTTCATCTGCTATTGAGACAAACTTGATGGATACAAGTATGCAGGCTTTTCATCACAGCAGCGTAACGTTGACGAAACATTGCCTGAAAGCCGGTTTCGTACTTCCCATAGTGCAGCAGCTCTTTTTTTATAAAGGGAATAAGAATTTTCCATTGTTGGCCGAAGTGCTCATGAATAAAATACTCAGCAATGGAGGGGTATTTCACTTGTGGGGGCACTCATGGGAAATTGAAGAGTTTGGTCTTTGGAATGACCTGGAACTACTGTTGAAGTCCATCGCTTTTAACCGTGATATCGCTTATCTGAACAATACCGAATGCTGGAAAGCTCTTGCAGCAAACGAATTGGTCAGGGCTTAGTTGAATAAATCATACCTTTTTTTATAGGCCTTTGAATAAATTGTTACACGTTAAATTATTTCTAATATCAATGATATGAAAATTCTATTTGTATTGCATCTGCCCCCTCCGGTTCACGGAGCAGCCACAGTGGGTTTGCAGGTTAAAAACAGTACGATTGTAAATGAAGCTTTTAGCTGCGAATATATAAATCTTGGAACATCTGTAACCATCGAGGAAATAGGGAAGAGGAAACTTGTTAAGTTGTTGCGATTTTTTGTCATTCTCTGGAGGGTACTTAAAACTGTACTTCTTCATCGGCCCGACTTGTGCTATTTTTCTATGACGAGTAAATGTATGCCATTTTACAAAGATGCAACACTGGCATTATTAGTCAAACTGTTAGGCGTTAAGATCGTATATCATTTTCATAACAAAGGTGTTAGTGTCAATCAGGATAAATTTATCGACAATTTATTATATCGCATGGTCTTTAAAGGATCGGAAGTGATACTACTTTCACCTCACTTGTATCCTGATATCCAAAAATATGTCAGGAAGGAGCATGTATATTATTGTCCCAATGGGATAAAGGATATTGAGTATGTGCAAGTTTCAACTGCGGACGATACGTCGGTAAGGTTGTTCTTTTTATCCAACCTTATGGAGGCGAAAGGAGTGTATCTGTTGCTCGAAGCCTGTAAAATTCTAAAACAAAAGCATCTCATTTTTCAATGCACCTTTGTGGGAGGTGTTGGTGATATCGACAAACAACAGTTTGAGTGTAAATTGCAGGAACTTCAGTTAGAAGACTGCGTACATTATGTTGGTGAGAAGTTTGGAAATGAAAAGGCCGACTTTTTCTCAGCAGCTGATATTTTTGTGCAGCCTACCTTAAACGATTGCTTCCCATTGGTATTGCTTGAGGCAATGCAATACTCCTTACCGGTAATCTCTACCTACGAAGGAGGTATTCCCGATATTGTTGACGATACGCTTACGGGCTTTCTTATCCCTAAAAACGATATACAGGCATTGGTCGGGAAATTAGAACTTTTGATTGAAGATGCTGATCTCCGTTTGCAAATGGGTAGAGCTGCGCGCCAAAAATTTGAAAGGGACTTTAAGTCCGATAAATTTGAGATTAGGATGACAACTATTTTGCGCCAAGTGCTTAATAATGGTTAATGGAATCATGTTTTTCAATATTTAAGAGTTAAATTCAAACGGTGACTTGTTTCTTCGTTTTTACAAAAACCTCCACATAGTGGAGGTTTTTTTTGTTTCTATCGAAGTTTTATCGATTATCTTGAGTTTTGTAGATATAATAATAAATTGTGTGTAGAGCTGATATAGAGTAGTATCTGTGTTGCAATGTAGTATGGGATTGTGCTGGATAATATTATCTCTGATGATACACCGCAAATAGCATCATGTGCTGTCACTTAATTTGAAGGGCAGTGCGTGGTGCTATTATAGTATAATGATAGGTTGGGAATTTAGGCGCAGTGCGACGAATCATTCGCCCTGTTTCAACTACTAAAGAAATTGGCCTTGGATGGATTGAAGTTAATGTAGTAATTAATACAGTATTGGTTATGCTGTGCTTACGTAATTGTGATTCGAATTGATAGCGTGAATAAATGTGAATGTTTGTTCTAAATTTAATGTAGTAAAAATTGCTACAGATATTTTAGACTCTAATATTATGGACTCCGATTATTAAATTCGCTTTGTTATACTTTTGTCTGATCAAATTGAGATTAAATTTATATTAAAAATAAAATTTTGTTGAAACTATTTTGTTGTGCTACTGTTTATTGAATAAAGAGTCACTCTTGTTTTTGTGTCGACAGCAGCTATTCAAAAATGCAACTTTAGGGTGTAAATAGATTCGTCATGAACTTTTAGTTTGGCTCTAATGTTGTAATAATTACAAAAGTACCTGAATCGAACTAGTAATGTGTATAATATATATTGTAAAAAATACTACAAATAAACTGATTAAATGTAATTTGAATGTCATATACTATTGATTGTGAATGATAAAAATTATTGGTTATTAGGATGCTATAAGATTTATTTCAATAAAGAGGTGGTTTAAAAATCACTGTCGAATACAATCAAACATGAATGCCAAAACTATTTAAACGGACACTAAGAATTTTATCAACGAAAATTATTAACTGGTTTCTTTACGAGGCTCTAAACATTAACACTATGCTACAAAACTATACTATTTTTAATCAATCATTACATACGATTGAAAAGCCTAAAGCATTGATTAGTACAATTAATGCACATTCATACAATACCTTGAGTGTAGATCAAGACTTTCAAAGAGCATTGCAGTTCAGCGACGTTCTATTGCCCGACGGAATAAGCGTGGTATGGGCTATGCGCATGTTGACGGGTGTGAAGCTACAAAAAATAGCAGGTGCCGATTTGTTTCACTATGAAATGGAGCGCATCAATGCCAAAGGAGGTAAGTGTTTCTTTTTGGGAAGCACAGATACTATTTTACAAATGATACGTAGTAAAGCTGCGAAGGATTATCCCAATGTTGAGGTGCACAGTTACTCTCCCCCTTACAAACCTCAATTCAGTGAAGAAGATAATCGTGAAATGATAAAGGCGGTCAATTCAGTAGAGCCTGATGTTTTATTTGTGGGCATGACGGCTCCAAAGCAAGAGAAATGGTCCTTTGAGCATTTTAACGAACTAAAGGTTGGTCACGTGTGTTGTATTGGTGCGGTCTTTGATTTTTATGCAGGTACGGTAACCCGTGCGCCACACTGGATGATTAATAGTGGGTTGGAGTGGGCTTACCGCCTGATAAAGGAGCCTCGTCGTATGTGGCGCAGGTATCTGATTGGAAATGTGAAGTTTGTTGCTTCTATAGTGTGGGAAAAAATGCTACTTCGTCCATCTGATTTATTGCAAAGACGCATGCAGGTGAATCATTGAATTATAGGCCACAGAATAAGATTTTGTGGCTTTTATATTCAATCGATGCTTTATCTTCTTAAGGCATTAGTTTTTATGCAATATAAAATACTTTCTTATGAAATCGAATGAAACAGAACTCCGGTTCCTGTATTTGGCTTTTGACTTAGTAATCCTGAATATTGCTTTTGCTATCACTTATTCAATAAGTCCGATACTTAGAGAATTAAATACTCACGACAAAAGCTTATATTTATTATTGCTCAATATGTCGGCAGTAATTACTTACTCTGTATTTTCAACCCGAAACCTTTATTTGCACGACGATTTTTCAAACCGTGTAAAGCGAATCACCAATCGTATCCTCATATTTGCTGCAGTAATGTATGCTTTGGCTCATTTCTTTTTGCCAAGTGGCTTCTCTCATTTATTTTTGTTTCAATGTGCGTTGTTATTCTACGTAGGCAAACTGCTTTTTTACTATGTATTGTATGGTTACCTCAAGTTTAGCCGATCCAAAGGTATTTATGTACATCGGGTACTTATTATAGGCATGAACGATATGAGTGATCTGTTACGAAAGTTACTCGACAATAATCCAATGCTGGGCTATGAATTTATTGGCTATGTATCGGATAAAAAGGAGGAGGATGAAAATGTGCTGGGTGAAATCCACGAACTGGCTCGCCTTGTTTCCCATCATAAAATAGATTTTTTGTTTGTGACCTTGGCGGCCTACAACGATTTGAAAAAGAGCAAAGAATTACTTGCTTTATGCAATAGAATAGGAGTGAGGTTGCGGTTTGTTCCCGAAAATCAATATTGGTTTAAGCCCGGTATGAATATGGAGTCGGTGGGTTCTTTGGTGGTTTTTAATCCTCAGGAAATTCCATTGGATGATATAAATTCCCGCTTCTTTAAACGTGCTTTTGATATCGTTTTCTCGTCGGTGGTGATACTCTTTGTTATCAGTTGGCTGTTCCCGCTGTTGTGTGTTCTTATTAAGTTGACATCAAAAGGTCCGGTATTCTTTAAACAAAAACGAACCGGGATCAATAACCGTACATTTACCTGTATGAAATTCAGGACAATGCACATGAGTAATGATGCTGATGAAAAACAGGCTACGAAGAATGATAGCCGGGTGACGGCTTTAGGTGGCTTTCTCCGGAAATCAAATCTGGACGAGTTTCCCCAATTCTTTAATGTACTTATTGGTCAGATGTCCATTGTTGGCCCTCGGCCACATATGTTGAAACATACAAACCAGTATTCGGAATTGATCGATTATTACCGGGTTCGGCATTATGTAAAACCGGGCATTACCGGCTGGGCACAAGTAAGTGGATACAGAGGTGAAACGGATGAGTTGTGGAAGATGCAAAAGCGTGTTGAATACGATATGAGCTACCTCGAGAGTTGGACATTTTGGTGGGATCTTAGAATTGTATTTTTGACGGTGTTTGGAAAAAATTCTCGCAAAAATGCTTTTTAAACGCCAGTCATAATGATCATTTACAGGATCCTCCATTGAATAACATTGTTGTTTGTTGGGGGATTTTTGCCCAGGTTGAGTAGTTGATTGTATGTGAATTATTGACATATCTTTAATTTTCACTATGAAGTTGTAAAGTTCTATTAATTATTAACTTAGAGTTTAAAATTTGGTTTAAAAAATGATTATCTTTGTAACCCCATTAATTGTTTTGTAATTGCCATTTGCTTTAAATGGTGTTATTGGTTGAAATGTATTCGCTCTTAATGCATTGATTGTTTTCAAGTTTGTTATCATAGCTGTAAGTTAAATTTATTTTTCTGGCCTTATGGAATCGAACGAAACTGAACTAAAATTTCTTTATCTGGCTTTTGACCTGATAATCCTGAACATTGCCATTGCCATTGTTATTGCATCAAACCCATTCTATTGGGATATGGACATATATAATAGAAGCTTATATCTCCTGCACGCTAATATGTCCGGTGCTATTACTTACCTTGTGTTTTCGACCAAGAATCTTTATTTGCATGATGTTTTCTCGAACCGTGTAAAGCGAATCAGCAAACGAATGCTGATTTTTGTTGTTGTGTCATTTGTTTTTGCTCAGTTGTTTTTGCCTACCGGTTATTTTAAGCTGTTTATTGTTGAATATACGGTGCTTTTCTACTTTGGAAAGGTTGCTTTCTATATGTTGCTGTATCGTTATTTGCAATATGGACGCACGAAAGGCTATTTCGTTCACCGGGCCTCTATTATTGGTTTAAATGATATGGCTTTTATATTGCGCGATGTGATGGATGGAAACCCAATGCTAGGGTTTGATTTTATGGGCTATGTTTCAGAGAACAAAGAGGATAATGAAGGAATTCTGGGACATCTTGATGATCTGGAAATGATAGTGGTGAAGCATCAGATAGAGATCCTTTTTGTTACACTCCCGGCTTATAACGATATAAAAAAACTTAAGGAGTTGTTGGCTGTTTGCAATAAGATTGGTGTAAGGCTTCGTTTTGTTCCCGAAAATCAATTTTGGTTTAAGCCCAAAATGAACCTGGAATCGGTGGGATCGTTGGTGGTTTTTAATCCGCAGGAGATTCCGTTGGATGGAGTGAAAGCTCGTTTTGCAAAAAGGACATTTGATGTTGTTTTTTCATCGTTAGTCATTGTGTTTGTGATTAGTTGGTTGTTTCCCATCTTGTTTTTACTTATAAAATTGAGTTCTAAGGGATCGGTCTTTTTTCTTCAGCAGCGTACGGGAATCAATAATCGTACATTTAAATGCATGAAGTTCAGAAGTATGTGTATCAGTAAAGATGCTGACGAGAAACAAGCCACGAAGGGGGATAGTCGTGTGACAGCGATAGGTCGTTTTCTTCGTAAGTCCAATTTGGATGAATTTCCCCAATTTTTTAATGTGTTTATGGGGCAGATGTCGGTGGTAGGGCCACGTCCACACATGCTGAAGCATACCGACCAATACTCTGAATTAATAGATTATTATCGGGTGCGCCATTATGTGAAGCCCGGAATTACCGGTTGGGCACAAGTAAATGGCTATAGGGGTGAAACGGATGAGTTGTGGAAGATGGAAAAACGTGTGGAATATGATATGTATTACCTTGAAAATTGGGACTTCTGGTGGGATATCAAAATTATTTTCCTGACCGTATTTGGTAGACGGGCACATCAAAATGCATTTTGAATTCATTTTGCGGGACAAAACTATAAAAGAAAAACGCTAACAGTCTCTATTAAAGATTATTAGCGTTTCTTTGCGTGGTACCACCAGGAATCGAACCGGGGACACAAGGATTTTCAGTCCTTTGCTCTACCAACTGAGCTATGGTACCTTTCGGCTTAGCGGGTGCAAATATACGGCCTTTTTTCGAATCTGCAAGGCTTGGGATAAAAAAAACAGAAAAAAAGTTCCCCAAATATAGAGTGGGTGGTGCTTTTTGTGCTTTAAATAGTTGTTTCTAAATAAAATAACGGATGCGCCTTTCTTGAAAAAAGTTTCGATTTAGGAGTATTGGGTTAGTGCTGTTGTCGGAGGTGGATAAGATGAGGCTATTTTGGCGGGGAGAACTGGATTTCTAATTCATATTGCGACTATGGTCTTGTCGGTTTTGTGTAAATGTAGTCGGTTTCTCTCTGTTAATCATGTGTTTTTGCCCCAGATTTCCATTGATGGGATTCTTTCATTATTCGTGTTTTTTTTGTATTTTTGCGCATCAAACTAAAATTGAAGTAAATTACGAATGAATAATATCCGCAATTTCTGCATTATTGCACACATTGATCACGGCAAAAGCACGCTGGCTGACCGTTTGTTAGAATATACCAACACTGTAGCCGGAAAAGAAATGCAAGCCCAAGTGCTTGATAACATGGATCTGGAACGCGAACGTGGCATTACCATTAAAAGCCACGCCATACAAATGAGCTATAAGCTCAATGGCGAAGAATATGTTTTCAATCTTATTGATACACCGGGTCACGTCGATTTCTCGTATGAAGTATCACGCTCTATAGCTGCTTGTGAAGGTGCTTTACTCATTGTAGACGCTACACAAGGTATTCAGGCACAGACAATATCAAATCTTTATATGGCTTTGGAGCATGATTTGGAAATAATTCCGATCATGAATAAGATGGACATGGATAATGCCATGCCCGAAGAGGTGGAAGATCAAATCATTGAATTGCTTGGTTGTAAGCCGGAAGAGATTCTGCGGGCAAGTGGAAAAACAGGTATGGGTGTAAATGACATACTTGAAGCCATTGTAAGCAGAGTACCGGCTCCGAAAGGTGATCCTGAAGCGCCCCTTCAATGTCTGATTTTCGACTCGGTATTTAATTCGTTCCGTGGTATTATTGCGTATTTCAAAATTGTAAACGGTACTATCAATAAAGGTGACCTGGTGAAATTCGTGAATACAGAGAAAGAGTATTCTGCCGAGGAGATTGGCGTTTTAAAACTGGATATGTCGCCCACCAAAACGCTGAGTGCGGGTAATGTGGGGTATATTATTTCGGGGATTAAAACGTCCAAAGAAGTAAAGGTAGGTGATACCATTACTCATGTAAAGCGCCCCTGTCCTAAAATTATTGAAGGATTTCAGGAGGTAAAACCAATGGTTTTTGCAGGAGTGTATCCTATTGATACAGATGATTTTGAAGATTTACGTGCTTCAATAGAAAAATTACAACTAAACGATGCCTCGCTTACTTTTGAAGCTGAGTCGTCGGTAGCTTTGGGCTTTGGATTCCGTTGCGGATTCCTGGGTATGTTGCACATGGAAATTATCCAGGAGCGTTTAGATCGTGAATTCGATATGAACGTTATTACTACAGTTCCAAATGTATCGTACCGGGTATATACCAATAAGGGTAATTTGATTGAAGTTCATAATCCATCGGGTTTGCCCGATATTATGGCTATTGATCGTATCGAGGAACCTTATATCCGCGCTTCTATTATTACCCGCACCGATTATATTGGCCAAATCATGTCACTTTGTTTAGGCAAACGTGGGGAGTTGGTAAAACAAAATTATATTTCGGGGAACCGTATGGAGTTGATTTACGACTTGCCCTTGGGTGAGATTGTGTTTGATTTCTACGATCGACTAAAAAGTATCTCAAAAGGATATGCTTCGTTTGATTATCATATGAATGGCTTCCGCCCATCAAAACTGATTCGTTTGGATATTTTGCTGAATGGTGAGCCGGTAGATGCACTCTCGTGTTTAATTCACGTTGATAATGCTGTGCCGCTAGGTAAACGCATGTGCGAAAAACTAAAGGAGCTTATTCCTCGTCAGCAGTTTGACATTGCCATACAAGCTGCCATTGGCGCGAAGATTATTTCGCGCGAGACCATCAAAGCGGTTCGTAAGGATGTGACTGCAAAGTGCTACGGTGGTGATATTAGTCGTAAGCGGAAACTTCTCGAAAAGCAAAAGAAAGGTAAGAAGAAGATGAAGCAAATTGGTAATGTGGAAGTGCCTCAAAAAGCATTCCTGGAAGTGCTGAAACTGGATTAAGCAGATCACTTCTATACAAAATTCGATTCGTTTTTTTAGGTTTATGTTGAGATGTTAGTTCGGTTTAATTGCACTGTTTGAATTTTTAGTCTGCCTGTATGTTAGTGCTAAATATATAATAATTATTCATTAACGAATTAAATAAATCTTTAAAATTATTAAGGAAATTAGGCGTTTGTTCATTATTTCTTAAATCTCGCCGTTTTTTGTTTTTAAATCAGAATTACTGTTTCTAAATTCAAATATATTTGTAATTTTGCGACTCAAAATTTTAATAATCAATTGCCAAAACATTATAAAATTATGCCAGAGTTAATTGGACATATTTCGCAAATCATTGGACCCGTTGTGGATGTATTCTTTGATTTGAAAGGAAATGATGAAATAAAGTTGCCTGCTATTCACGATGCGTTGAGCATCGACAGAGGCCAGGGTAAAACACTCATTGTAGAAGTACAACAACATGTCGGTGAAAACACTGTGCGAACTGTTGCTATGGATTCTACCGATGGACTTCAACGCGGGCTTAAAGCCACTGCAATGGGCGAACCTATTACTATGCCGGTAGGCGATCAGGTAAAAGGGCGACTAATGAATGTGATTGGCGAGTCGATCGACGGTATGAAGCAGTTGGATAAGAAAGGTGCTTACCCGATTCATCGCGAACCTCCGAAATTTGAAGACTTAACTGTAAGTGAAAGTGTTCTTTCTACCGGTATTAAAGTAATTGATTTACTTGAACCGTATTCAAAAGGTGGTAAAATTGGATTGTTCGGTGGTGCAGGTGTTGGTAAAACAGTGCTTATCATGGAACTTATCAATAATATTGCTAAAGGCCATGATGGTTTCTCCGTTTTTGCCGGTGTCGGTGAACGTACCCGTGAAGGTAATGATTTGCTCCGTGAAATGATCGATTCAGGTGTTATTCGTTACGGTGAGGAGTTCAAGAAAAGCATGGAAGAAGGCAATTGGGATTTATCAAAAATTGATTATTCGGAAGTAGAAAAATCGCAGGCAACACTCGTCTTCGGACAAATGAACGAACCTCCTGGCGCGCGTTCTTCAGTAGCATTATCAGGTTTGACGGTTGCAGAATCGTTCCGTGATGCTGATGGTGGCGGACGCGATATTCTATTCTTTATTGATAATATTTTCCGTTTCACACAAGCTGGCTCAGAGGTTTCGGCCTTGCTCGGACGTATGCCATCAGCTGTAGGTTACCAACCAACACTGGCTACCGAGATGGGAACCATGCAAGAACGTATTACTTCAACAAAAAACGGATCTATCACTTCGGTTCAAGCGGTTTATGTACCTGCTGATGACTTGACTGACCCTGCTCCGGCTACTACTTTCTCGCACTTGGATGCCACCACGGTATTAAGTCGTAAAATTGCCGAGTTAGGTATTTTCCCTGCTGTTGATCCGTTGGAGTCTACCTCGCGTATTCTTAATCCACTGGTAGTGGGTAAGGATCACTACGAAACGGCCGAGCGTGTAAAACAAATTCTACAACGTAATAAAGAACTTCAGGATATTATTTCTATTCTTGGAATGGAAGAACTTTCGGATGAAGACCGCATAACCGTTACACGTGCCCGTAAGGTACAACGTTTCTTGTCACAACCTTTCTTTATGGCTGCTCAATTTACCGGACAACCAGGAGTTATGGTGCCAATTGCAGAAACCATTCGTGGTTTTAAAATGATTCTGGATGGCGAATTGGATGATATGCCGGAAATGGCATTCCTAAGCGTTGGAACCATTGACGATGCAATTGCCAAAGGACAAAAACTAATTGCGCAAGCAAAAAGATAAATTGGCTAAACCCCAATCAACCCCCAAAAGAGAATGAAATTAGAAATTATAACTCCCGAACAAGTCTATTTTTCAGGTGAAGTTGCTTCGGTAACCCTTCCCGGAAAAAATGGTAGTTTTACCGTTTGGGAAAATCACGCTCCGATTATTTCTTCGTTAGGTGCCGGAAAAATTAGTTACAAAACTAACAATCTCGATGCTGAACTGACAATTGAAGGTGGTTTTGCGGAGGTAAACAAGAATGTAGTGACTGTTTGTCTGGAACTAATTTAAAGAACTGTGCCGACAACAACTAAATCAATACAGTCTCTTTTTGCCATTATTATGGTTGTGTTGGGATGGGGAGGATGGTTTCTTTTAAAGAAGTTCGCTCCGGAAATAAGTATTGGATGGTATCCGTACTTGCCGGCAACTTTCCTCGTGTTGGGTTTGCTATTGACTACCGTTTTGGAAAAAGTAGATAAAACGAACCAACGAAAGTTAGTAAATATCTACATGCTGTTGAAAATGTCGAAATTGGCTGTTGTATTGGCTTTTATATTGGCTTACTACGTGTTGGTAAAAGTAAATATGAAGTTGTTTTTGCTCGTATTTGCCGTTTATTACCTGCTGTATTTATTGCTTGAATTTTATGCGTTCTATATTACCGAGAAAAAAATTAAACAGAGTAAATGAGAAGATTACATAAAATAGTACTTATCCTGGTTTTATCTGTCTCTGTCTTGGGACTAAAATCATACGCTAACGAACCTGCAAAAGAAGGTGCTGCTGCAGAGGAAGTAGATGTTAAGGGGCTTATTTTAGAACACTTGGCGGATTCGTACGAGTGGCACATAACTAAAGTTGGCGAAACTGACATTGCTGTTCCTTTACCGGTAATTCTTCATGGAAGTACCGGTTGGCATGTTTTTATGTCTTCGGCATTTCACGGAGGACATGAGCACGAAGGATTTTTCATTGCTCCCGAAGGTAAATATAAAGGCAAAATAGTAGAGAAAGATGCTGCCGGTAATGAGGTGCGTCCGTTGGATATATCCATTACTAAGGATGCAGCTTCACTAATGTTCTGTAGTGCTTTGCTTATTATCATCATCATGTTTGTTACCCGATCATACAAAAAAGGGGTATATGAATCGAAGAAAGGCTTTGTAGGCTTTATGGAGATGTTTATTATGAACATCAATGATGATGTGATAAAACCATGTATCGGAAAAGATTATAAAAGGTTTGCTCCTTATTTGCTTACCGTTTTCTTTTTTATATTTCTCAATAACCTGATGGGTTTGATACCTATCTTCCCTGGTGGTGCGAATGTTACAGGAAATATAGCTATCACATTCGTTTTGGCAATGTGTACGTTTATTATCGTTCAGATTTTTGGAACAAAAGAATATTGGAAAGAAGTGTTTTGGCCTGATGTTCCATTATGGCTTAAAGTGCCGATTCCTATTATGCCCGCTATCGAGTTGGTAGGTGTATTCACAAAACCTTTTGCATTGATGATTCGTCTCTTTGCAAATATCCTGGCCGGTCACTCGATTGTATTAGGGTTAACCTGTTTGGTTTTCGTGACAGTGAAACTGGGAGTAACAATGAATACCAGTATGAGTGTAGTCTCAGTGTTATTCAGTGTATTTATTAATTTGGTTGAATTGCTGGTAGCCTATATACAGGCTTATGTTTTTACAATGCTTTCGGCAGTGTTTATTGGTTTAGCCAGAGTGGAACCACATCATTCAAACAAAGAACATAAATAAGAACATGCACTAATTTCTCAGGTAGTTTTGGATGCAAAATGTTTAAAGAAAAAATATATAAATATAAATAATTATAAACTTGGTCTTAATGTCCATCAGCCGGTGGATGTAGGGTCATAAATAAATCAAAAAGTTATGTTACTAACAATTTTATTACAAGCAGCTGCTGGTGCAGGTTTAGCAAAATTAGGTGCAGGTTTAGGAGCAGGTCTTGCTGCTATTGGTGCAGGTTTAGGTATTGGCAGAATTGGTGGATCGGCAATGGACGGAATTGCTCGTCAACCTGAAGCTGGTGGCGACATTCGTATGGCCATGATTATTGCTGCTGCCCTTGTTGAAGGTGCTGCTTTATTTGCTATCGTAGTTTGTGGCTTTATTCTCTAAAAAAAGACCTGGGTCTGACGTTAAGACCCGTGTCTTTATTTCTTAAATTAGTTGTCAATTTTTAATTGCCAATTGTAAATTTATACAATTATGTCATTACTATTGCCTGAAACAGGTCTCTTGTTTTGGATGTTGCTTTCTTTCGGGATTGTTGCTTTCATTCTTGTTAAATTCGGTTTTCCAGTCATTATCAATATGGTGGAAAGTCGCAAAACTTACATCGATGAGTCATTGCTTATTGCCAAACAGGCATATATAGAAATGGACAAGGTGAAAGCGGCAGGTGAAGCTATAGTGGACAATGCTCGTCGTGAGCAGGTTCAAATCCTCAACGAAGCTACCCAAACGCGTGATTTGTTGATCAAAGACGCCAAAGACAGAGCACAATCAGAAGGACAAAAAATGATTGATGAAGCCAGAAAGCAAATTCTTATCGAAAAAGAAGATGCGATCCGTGATATTCGTCGTCAGGTTGCCGAATTATCGGTGGACATTGCCGAACGTGTGCTTCGTGAAAAATTGGAAAAGAAAGGTGAGCAAATGGATATGATTAATCGCTTGCTTGACGAGATCAACATTTCTAAATCATAATTTGTCATGAATAATGGATTAATTGCGGCTCGGTACGCAACTGCTTTACTTGGATTTGCGAATCAAAGCAACTCTACAGTGCAGGTGTATGCCGAAGCAAAAGGAATAGTGCAAAGTTACTTTCAGTTCCCCGAATTGAGAGTGGCTCTTGATAATCCTGTATTGGCACTAAGTGAAAAGCGGAAGACTATTCTGTTAGCTGCGGGTGGCGGTGTGAGTAAATCGTTTGAACGGTTTGTTGATGTTTTACTGGAGAATAAACGTGAAATTTATTTATTGGCAGTAGCATTGAAGTATATAGATTTATACCGCAAAGAAAACAATATCCACTCAGGAAAGCTTGTTACTGCAACGGCGGTAGAATCGGGCGTTGAGAAACGATTGTTGACAATGATGCAAACTGCTACGGGAGGAACAGTTGAAATTGAAAAGGTAATTAATCCGTCGATACTCGGTGGTTTTCAGTTAGAAGTTGATTTTGTTCGTTGGGATGCCAGTCTCCACGGTCAGTTACAACGTATTAAGAACGAATATATAGAGAAAAATAAAACAATCTTGTAATTCAATTCATAATGCATATTGCACAATGAATAATTCATAACTGTTTTTTATTATCCAATTATGAATTATGAATTATTAATTATTAATTAAAAAAGAGATGTCTGATAATATAAAGGTAAGCGAAGTTTCCGAAATGCTTAGGTTGCAACTTGAAGGAATTGACACCAGTGTTCAATTCGACGAAGTAGGAACAGTGTTGCAAGTCAGCGACGGAGTAGTTCGTATCTATGGTCTTAGAAATGCTGAAGCCAATGAGTTATTGGTTTTCGAAAACGGTATTAAAGCCATCGTAATGAACTTGGAAGAGGACAACGTTGGTGCTGTTTTACTCGGTCCAAGTAGCCAGATTAAAGAAGGCGATACAGTGAAGCGAACCAAACGTGTTGCGTCGATTCAGGTAAGCGAAGCTATGCTCGGACGCGTTATCAATCCATTGGGTGAACCATTGGATGGAAAAGGAAAAATTGAAGGCGAAATGCTGGAAATGCCTTTGGAACGTAAAGCACCCGGTGTTATTTTCAGACAGCCGGTAAATCAACCTTTGCAGACAGGTCTGAAATCTGTTGATGCAATGATTCCGATTGGTCGCGGACAACGTGAGTTGATTATTGGCGACCGTCAAACCGGTAAAACGAGTATTGCTGTTGATGCTATTATCAATCAACGTTCAAATTTCGAAGCAGGTGATCCAGTTTATTGTATTTATGTGGCTATCGGACAAAAAGGTTCTACAGTAGCCTCTATCGTAAACACATTACAAGAAGCAGGTGCTATGGACTATACAGTAGTTGTGGCTGCTAATGCTGCTGAGCCTGCTGCTTTACAATATTTTGCACCATTTGCCGGTGCAGCCATTGGAGAATATTTCCGCGATACTGGTCGTCATGCTTTGGTTGTTTACGATGATTTATCGAAACAAGCCGTTGCTTACCGTGAAGTATCATTGATTCTTCGTCGTCCTTCCGGACGTGAAGCTTATCCGGGTGATATTTTCTATCTTCACTCACGTTTATTAGAGCGTGCAGCCCGTGTTATTTCACAACCCGAAGTAGCTGCGCAAATGAACGATTTACCGGAAAGTTTGAAAGGAAAAGTAAAAGGGGGTGGTTCGCTTACTGCATTGCCGATTATTGAAACTCAGGCAGGTGACGTATCAGCATATATCCCGACCAATGTAATTTCGATTACCGATGGTCAGATTTTCCTTGATACGGATTTGTTTAACCAAGGTAACCGTCCGGCTATCAACGTGGGTATTTCTGTATCGCGTGTAGGTGGTAATGCTCAGATTAAAGCCATGAAAAAAGTGGCCGGAACCTTGAAAATGGATCAGGCTCAATTCCGCGAATTGGAAGCATTTACCAAATTTGGTGGCGATATGGACCCGGTAACTGCTATGACCATTGATAAAGGACAAAAAAATACCCGTTTGTTGGTACAAGCATTGCACGAGCCAATGGCTGTTGAAAAACAAGTTGCTGTGTTGTATTGTGGAACTAACGGTCTACTTTCGAATGTGCCAATTAATAAGGTTCAGGATTTTGAAAAAGAATTCCTTATGGTGCTTGAATTGTCTCACCAGGCTGATGTATTGGATGTGCTTAAGAAAGGTGTTATTAACGACGATGTAACTGCAATTATCGAAAAAGTAGCTGCCGAAGTTGCAAAACGTGTAGCAGTAAGCAATTAAATAGTTGGTGGTTAATATCACTCCCAATTGTAAATTGTAAAATTGTAAATTGAATTATGGCTTCATTAAAGGAAATTAAATCACGTATTCAGTCGGTTAAGTCGACTCAGAAGATTACATCTGCTATGAAGATGGTGTCTTCGGCTAAACTGCGTAAGGCGCAAAAGACTATAGAGAATTTTTTCCCTTATGAGCAGCGATTGAATGGATTGTTGAACAGCTTTTTGAGTTCAGATACCGAAAGTACAACAGTATTTGCTGAGGTTCGGGAAGTGAAGCGTGTAGCTATTGTGGTTTTTGCATCTAACTCAAGTCTTTGTGGTGGATATAATTCAAATGTAGTGAAGCGATTATCTCAAACGCTTGAGCAGTATCGTCAGTTGGGTCATGAGCATGTATTGGTTTTTCCGGTAGGGAAAAAGGTTGCCAAAGCCAGTCATAAACTCGGTTTTGAACCTCATGCCAATTACGAATCTATGGCTGATAAACCTACTTACGCTGAGGCGCTTGATTTGGCCGATAATTTGATGCATTTGTTTTTGAACAAAGATATTGATAAAGTAGAATTGATTTATCACCATTTCAAAAGTAAAAGTTCGCAGATACTTGTTTCGGAAACACTTTTACCTATTCAGTTGGCTACACCGGCAAAGGGAACTGTTGCTCTAGATTATATTGTCGAGCCAGACAGAGTCACTTTGATGGAAGAATTAATCCCGAAGGTGTTGCGATTGAAAATTTACACCGCTTTGCTTGATGCAAATGCTTCTGAGCATGCTGCGCGTACGATGGCTATGCAGATTGCCACTGATAATGCAGATGATATTCTACAAGAGCTATCATTACTTTACAACAAATCCCGTCAACAAGCTATTACAAACGAATTACTCGATATTTTGGGCGGATCGTTTAAATGAGCATATAAAAACAAAAAAAATCCACCGATTGAAAAATCGGTGGATTTTTTTTGTCCAAACCTACTGTTTATTATGGATCAATGGATGAATCAATATGAGATATTTACGAACGGATTGTGTGTTTTTTGATTGCTGTTTTATAGATAGCTACTATATAAATGTAATTGTAAATTTAAACGAAGTATATAGACTGAATTTGTTTTTTATTTTAGTATTTTTGCTTTCCTATTATCGACCTTAGATAAAATGCTAAATTGAATTATGAGGAAACACGCAAAAATATTTTTGTTTTGCATACTTTTTGCTTTGTTTGGGCCAGTCGCAGCTCAAACAGGAACCTTCTACTCAACTGACAAGGAATTGTCTAATAGTCTGATAAATACAATTTATCAGGATCATCGCAATTATATATGGATAGCTACTGAAGATGGATTAAACAAGTTTGATGGGGTAAAATTTACGATTTATAAAAATATTAAAAGCAACCCTAAAACTTTAAAAAATAATTACGTTCGCACCCTCTTTGAAGATTCAATGGGGCGTTTCTGGGTTGGGTGTATCAATGGATTGATGCTTTACAACAGAGCTGAAGACACTTTTGAGGAGGTAAATATTACCAAAGGTGGTGTGACTATTGAGCCGCATATAACCTCCATTATTGAAAGTAATACTCACCAAATATGGATAACTACCGAACAAGGTATAATAATCATTAACCCTAACAAAGAGAAGTATCAGGTTGATACCAACTTCTCAAAATTATTGTCGAGCAACTCTTTGGTTGCTGTTTTCCAAGATTCAAGACATGATTTTTGGATTTTGTCCGACGATCAGGGTTTGAACCGATATTCCCCTGCAACAAGAAAACTTACTAAATATAACTCCCCCGACAAAATTGGAAGTAATCTCACTTCAGCTATCTGTGAAGATCACAAAGGTACTATATTCGTTGGTACGCTAACTTCCGGTCTTTTTAGCTTTAATAGAACCACAAATCGGTTTGACCAAATTGTATATCCAAAATCACAGCAGGGCTTACCTGTGAAATGCTTATTTGTTGATAAACAAAAGCATCTGTTAGTTGGGACAGACGGTATGGGAACAAAGGTGTACAATGAAACAACGAATATGCTGCAGGATCTTGAAATGCAATCTTCCTTGTTCGATTTCTCTAAAATGAAGGTGCATTCAATTCTTCAAGATAATGCAGGGAATCTGTGGACCGGCATTTTTCAAAAAGGTGTTTATTTTACGCCAAATAATCCTAACATGTTTTCAATTCTTGGATATAAATCATTCAATAAGAATATTATTGGCTCCAGTTGTGTTATGTCAATACTGAAGGATAATGATAATGTCGTTTGGGTTGGTACGGATAATGATGGAATTTATGGAGTTGATAAAGGAGGAGCAGTAAAGCATTACTCGCGCACTACGCCCAATTCTGTTTCGAGCACGATAATGTGTATGTTTCAGGATAGTAATAAGGATATTTGGTTGGGATCTTATTTGAATGGACTTTCGAAATTCAATAAGAATAGTGGTATTTGTACTTACTACAATCAGATTTCACCAAGTATCGGAAATAATTTTCTGAGTAACAAAGTAATGTGTATTGCAGAGGATAGACAGAAGAATTTATGGATTGGAACAAATGGTGCCGGTTTATATTCTTTTGACTTGAAAACTCAAATCTATAAAAAACATTACGCACTTGATGGTGGACATGATGGAAAACTACTAAACGATGGGATTAACTGTGTATTGAATGATCGCGATGGGTTTATTTGGATTGGCACTTTTAAAGGTGTGTGTAAGATTAATCCGCGAACCAATAACATTGAAAACATTACGAATAAAAATAACATATTGCCGGGATATATTGTGTATGCGATGGCAGAAGATCATAAAGGTTATATATGGATTGGTACCACCGAAGGATTAGCATGTTATGACAAGAAAACAAAGCAATCCAGAATATATACCATGTCAGATGGATTGCCAAGTAATGTTATCTGTGGTATTTTGGAAGATGAGAAAGGAAATATATGGCTAAGCACTCATTTTGGTATTTCAAAGCTAATTGTGTCGGAAAATAAGTTTGTAAATCACTATGCTTTTGATGGCTTGCAAGGAAATGAATTCTCTAAGGGCGCAATCTTTCATGCTCTGGATGGTGAAATGTTTTTCGGAGGTATTAGTGGAGTGAGTAGTTTCTATCCACAGCAGATTAACGATTTGAGAAAGCAAATAAAAGTTTACCTCACAGAGTTGTATGTGTTAGATGTGCCAATCAAAAAAGGTCAGAAATCTGGTGGCGATGAAATCATTGATCAGTTTATTTCTGATGTAAATACAATTAATCTAAGCTACAAAGATAATATGTTTAGTCTGGAGTTTTCCACTTTCGATTTTGGAAATTCAGAGCGCGTTCATTATCGTTATAAAATGGAAGGGCTTAATTCTCAATGGTTAAATACAGAGCAGGGGGTTAATAGAATAAATTTTACCAACATAAGTTATGGCACCTATAAGCTGAAGGTTATGGCTTACGTGCATGATAATATGTCACCTGAAAAGGAAATTACGATTATCATTTCTCCGCCCTGGTACCTGTCGGGATTTGCCAAATTGATGTACTTTATTCTTTTTGGATTGTGTGTCTGGGCTGTATCACGCTACACTCTGAATCAGTTGAAGCACAAGCAGGAAATGATGAAACGTGAACACGCTGAGCAGATTAACGAGGCGAAATTGCAATTTTTCATCAATATATCCCACGAAATAAGAACTCCAATGACTTTGATTCTGAGTCCTTTGGAAAAACTGATATCAGAAAATTCGGACTCAGATAAACAAAAGGTCTATCATATGATGTACAGGAATTCGCAGCGAATTCTTAGGTTAATCAACCAATTGATGGATATTAGAAAGATTGATAAAGGTCTGATGTTTGTGAAATTCAGCGAAACCGATTTGATTGGATTTATCGATGATTTAATGCAAACATTTGAATACTTGGCCAACAAACGTCATATAGATTTTGTATTTGAACATCAGCAGGCTCCACTAAACGTCTGGATTGACCAAAATAATTTTGATAAAGTGCTGTTGAATATTCTCTCGAATGCATTTAAGTTTACACCTGATGATGGGCAGATTCTGGTTCTCCTGCGCACCGGAGTAGATGAAAACGTAGAAGGTCCGCTGCATAATTATTTCGAAATTGTTGTTTCAGATACAGGTATAGGTATTGAAGAAAATAAGATTGAGAAAATTTTTGAACGTTTTTATCAGATTGACAACGACCAAACGAAATCAAATTTTGGAACCGGTATCGGATTGCACCTGGCTCAGTCTTTGGTGAAATTGCAACACGGTATCCTTTCGGCGCGAAATAAAAAGGATGGTAAGGGCAGTGAATTTATTGTTCGTTTGCCTATGGGTCGCGAGCATTTGAGTGAGTTGGAGATGGCAACAAATACCCCTTCTCAATCAACTACTACAATCGATCTGACACCGCAGAGTATGCTAACGTATGATGAACTAGTTAATGCAAATCTAGCTAAAATAAGACCGAAAACAAATTACCGTGTTTTGATAGTGGAGGACGAAGATGAAATTCGGCAATATCTCAGAAGGGAGCTTTCGGTTACTTACAAAATATTTGAGTGTTTGAACGGAAAGGATGCGTTGGATTTTATTCTGAAAGAAAAACCCAATTTGGTAATTAGTGATGTGATGATGCCTGAAATGGATGGTATTACGTTGTGTAAGAAACTAAAATCGAACATAAATATAAATCATATCCCAATTATTCTTCTCACAGCAAAGGCTACAGATGAGGATAAAGCGGAAAGTTATGAAATTGGGGCCGATGCCTATGTCTCAAAACCCTTTAATATAAGCCTGCTCAAAAAGCGTGTGGCGAATCTGATTGAGAACAGGGAAAGACTCGAGATGAAGCCTTCAGATACGACAGAAAACAAACAGTTGATTAAACCAATTACACTGCGTTCTTCTGATCAGGTATTATTGGAAAAGGTAATGAAGATTATAAATGAGAATATCGCCGATTCCGATTTGAATGTGGAATTGCTTGCTTCCGGTGTAGGTATGAGTCGTGTGCACATGCATCGCAAGCTGAAAGAGCTGACAAATCAATCGGCACGAGATTTTATCAGATCTATTCGCTTAAAGCAAGCCGCCGAGATACTCTCAACTAAGAAAATAGGGATCTCAGAACTTGCTTATGCACTGGGCTTTTCTAACCTGTCTCATTTTTCCAATTCATTTCATGAATTCTATGGAATGTCGCCCAAAGAATATGCCCAAAAGCATTCACTTAAAGAGTAAATTGTTCAGTTATAAAAAAAAGAAAGGAAAATGATGCATTCATTTTCCTTTCTTTTTTTTCTGCTATGATATTCTTTTATTCTTCATCGTTCAGGCTTATAAAAAGTAATTTGTATTACCAAGATGACTGCATAACTCTTTTTTGCTGTACAATGTTAGCTGTATAGTTATAGCTATACTTTTATATCTGATTTTGGTTTAAGGAGGCTAATATTGGGAAACAAACCAAGATGTAACCGACAGAAAAGTTTCTGTTACCAATATCATAAAAATGTTACCAGCATTAAAATATATGAAACCTATATTTTTGAGGTGTTTCTTTATATATGTAAGTTTGTCTGAAATTATAAAAAGTCTATATGGAAACACAGATCATTGTCAAACTAAAACTAACAAGAGAATGAAAACATAATTTTTTTTTCGTAATCATTAAAACGAAGTAATTAAAAATCTAATAAAAATGAATACAAATCATGAAGTACAAAAAACTATTTAGGCACTTGAGCCTTTTATTTCTAATTTTATTATTTCCTCTCGGTGTTTTTGCACAAACGATAACTTTAAAAGGAGTTGTAAAAGATGCAACTGGTGAAACATTAATCGGAGTATCTGTAATGGAGGTGGGAACAAACCACGGAACTATTACAGATATTTCAGGAAAGTACGAAGTCAAGGTAGCAAAAGGCTCTAAATTGAGTTTCTCATACGTTGGTTATAAAAAAGTAATCTTGAGTGTTGATGGAAGATTAAACATTGACGTGGTAATGGAAGCTCAGGATAAATCATTGAATGAAGTAGTGGTAGTTGGTTACGGTCAAATGAAACGTACTGATTTGACTGGTTCAATATCTTCTGTAAACAGTGAAGCCATCAATAAATCTGTTGCGACTTCTATCGATCAGGTATTACAAGGTCGAGCAGCTGGTGTACAAATACAGCAGAATTCCGGAGTGCCCGGTGGTAGTTCGTCTATACGAATTCGTGGTATCAGCTCAATACATGGCTCGAATGAACCGATTTTTGTTATCGATGGAGTTGTCATCAGTGGAGCGTCCGGATCTAACTCTGAGAATCCATTATCTTCAATCAATACTTCCGATATTCTTTCGTTAGATGTATTGAAAGATGCTTCAGCAACAGCTATTTACGGCTCGCGTGCATCTAATGGTGTGATTATGATCACTACCAAACGCGGAAAAAGTGGAGAGGCGAAAGTAACATATAATGGTTACACTGGGTGGCAGGAAATGCCAAAGAAGCTAGATATGCTCAATCTTCAAGAATATGCTTACCATAAGAATGCGCGAACAGTTGCCGGAATTGTACAGGCCGACAATAACTTTGTACGTCCTGATTTACTAGGTAATGGTACAGACTGGCAAGATGAATTGTTTGGCAAAGCTTTAATGACCAGCCATAATCTTTCAATTTCCGGGGGAACTGATAAAACGACCTATGCTATTGGAGCTGGTTATCTTAATCAGAATGGTATTGCCGTTGGTTCCGGGTTTGAGCGGTATACGCTCCGTGGAAATATTGATACTCAGGTAAAAAAATGGTTGAAAGCGGGACTGAGTTTAGCTTTTAGTAATCAAAATCAGAACTTAACCATTGAGGATGGATCTCTGATTAAGGTCGCGTTAAAGCAAACTCCAAATGTGGCAGCTCGCAATGCTAATGGAACTTTTGATGGTCCTGAAACAACAGAATATGTACAGAACAATCCACTTGGTTTGGCTTTGACTAAGGATAACTACAACGATAAAACAGGTATCAGAGGCAATACTTATTTGGAAGCTACTATAATTAAGGGTTTGACTTTTAAAACGGAACTTTCGTTCGATTATGGAATGGGTAACACGTACAAGTTTAATCCTTCTTATAAATTTGGTGCTATTGTAAATGATGTTATTGAATCAGAACGTTCAAAATCTTACAACAAGTTTTGGTCGTTTCGGAATATAGTTAACTATAGTAAGACTTTTGCAGATGTGCATAATTTTACGTTGATGCTAGGTCAAGAAGCTCAAAAATCGGCATGGGAATCTCTTAGTGGATACAGATCAGGGTTTATCAGTAATGCAGCACATGATTTATCAATGGGGGATGCAGCAACGGCTAGAAATACAGGCAACAGTGGTTATAGCATGCTCTCATCTTATTTCGGACGTTTATTTTATTCGTATGATGACCGATATTTGCTTACTGCGACATTACGTCGCGATGGCTCCTCTCAATTTGTCGTTGGACATCGTTGGGGTTGGTTCCCATCTGCTGCTTTAGCTTGGAAATTATCAAACGAATCGTTCCTAAAGGACAATCCAACCATTTACAACCTTAAGTTACGTTTAGGTTGGGGTAAGGTAGGTAATCAAAGTATTCCGGATCTAGCTTATACTTCCACGATGACTTCTGTAGCTACGAATTGGGGGACAGGTATGTTGAGTTCCAATACTGCAAATCCGGAATTGAAATGGGAAACGACAAATTCGAGTAACCTTGGTGTTGATTTGGGATTATTCAAGAACCGTATTGAGTTTACTGCTGATGTTTACTATAAGAAAACAGATAACCTGTTGAATGTATTGTCTTTGCCAGCTTATGTGGGAGTGTCGGGTCAGGGCTCGACTTCGGCGCCATGGGCAAATATAGGATCGCTAGAAAATAAGGGGATTGAGTTAGCCTTGAATACTGTTAATGTTGAAAAGAAAAATTTCTCATGGAAGACCAATTTTGTATTTTCGCTAAATCGTAATAAAGTTCTTTCGTTAAATACAGAATCAAGCGTTATTGATGTGTCAATGCAAGAAGGGTCTGAAATTACGCCGGTTACCCGTACGGCAGTCGGACAAGCAATAGGACAATTTTATGGTTACAAAGTTATTGGACGTTTCGAAAAAGCCACAGACTTTTATTATAAGGATGCAGCTGGTATAGTCAAGGCTACCGCCATACCTAAAGGGATGGCTATTAGTGAAAGCGGCGTTTGGATTGGCGACTACATTTTTGAGGATGTAAATAAAGATGGTGTTATTGACGAAAGTGACCGTACATATATTGGTAATCCAGCTCCTAAATTTACGTATAGTATTGGTAATACCTTTACTTATAAAAACTGGGATTTGACTGTTTTCCTTACTGGTTCGTATGGAAACAAAGTAGTAAATTATCAACGTCGTTGGTTGGAAAATCCACGTGAAAATACCAACTTGCTTAACAAAGCTACTCATTATGCAGTATTGAGTAAAATTAATGAGGCTGGTCCTGTTGATTATCGTAATATGTACATTTCGGGTGGTGATGCTGATATGTGTCGTATGGCTTCATCTTCTGCTTCTTCAACTTCTAACTTCCGTTACAGCGATAAATTTGTAGAAGATGGTACATACCTGCGTATTCAGAATGTTTCCATTGCATATAATTTCCCAAAAAGATGGTTGACGAAACTTCATATCGATAATTTGAAATTGTACTCTAATATTCAAAACTTATACACATTCACTGCGTATAAAGGATATGATCCTGAAGTTGGTTCGTCCAATCAGAGTGCCTTGTTGAGTGGTATTGATAATGCGCGTTATCCGTCGCCACGTATCTATACTTTTGGATTAAACCTTACATTCTAACACAAAAAAGAAAGTAACAAATGAAAACATTAAATAAAATAGTATATGTGCTGGTTATAGCAGCTTCTGTGTCTTTGGCAGGCTGTGATAAGAGCTTTCTTGACGTAACCCCAAATGATAAGATAACTCTTGACAATTTTTTCCAGTCAGAAGCAGATCTTCAGGCTTCAACTGCCGGACTATACAATAAAGTGTGGTTCGATTTCAATGATAAATTTTATTACGGGTTGGGTGATGGACGTAGTAACAATCTTTTCGCACCCTACTCGGATTATATCTATCCGTTTACTGATTTGACAGAAACTTCACTTACCGGACCACTTGTGTCTGCATGGGGATCTTTCTACAATGTCATTGGTCAGTCTAATAATACTATCAATAACATAAAAAAGAATGCTAAGAATGTAACCGAAGCTCAAAAAAATGCAGCAATAGCAGAAGCTCGTTTTATGCGGGGCACGGCATATTGGTATTTAGCTTCCCTATGGGGTGATGTAATTATTATCGAAGACAATCTTGCTTTGGTAAATAACCCCATCGTGAATACTAATCCGCGCAATGACGTTTTTGAGTTTGCTATTCGCGATTTGGAATTTGCAGCTAAATACTTGCCTGCAACAGTAAGTCAAGCCGGAAGGCTGACAAAATGGAGTGCTTTTGGAATGTTGTCGCGTGTTTATTTGTCTTATTCAGGTATTAGTGCTAACCCCAATAGTGGACTTCGGAATGAAACTTACCTTGATCTTGCTAAAAAAGCAGCCAAGAAAGTGTGTGATGAAAGTGGATTGAAATTGATGGACAAGTATGCTGACTTATTTAAAATTGAAAATAATAATAATAGCGAATCACTTTTTTCACTCCAATGGGTTCCAAATGGCGACTATGGTGTAACGAATACTCAACAGGCATATTTCGCGTGTAGTTCTGATATTACCGGTGATGATGCTGCCTGGGGGTATTATACTATGGCATCGTTTGATATGATGAGTGAATACGAAGTGTCTGACAGTTTACGCCGGAAAGCTACTTTTATGGCTTATGGGGATGTATATCCGGAAATAAGTAAAGCAGCCGGTGGTTATAAATATACAAAAGCTACCGATCGTTGTAATGTAAAGAAAGGCGTTGTTGGTTCCACCAAAGACACGAATGGTAAATCTACTCGTATGAATTCAGCTTTGAACACATATATGCTTCGTTTGGCAGAAGTGTATCTTATTTATGCTGAAGCTGTTTTGGGGAACAATCCTTCAACAACTGATGCCACAGCTCTTGCCTACTTTAATAAGGTACGTACACGTGCAGGTATTCCAGCAAAGTCGAGTATTTCGTATGCAGATATTCGTCACGAGAGACGTGTTGAGTTAGCTCTGGAAGGACAGTATTGGTACGATATGGTTCGGAGGTCTTACTATAAACAGCAGGAAGTTCTTGATCTGATTAATGTACAAGATCGTGCTCACAACGGTATGTATACTTTTGATAAAGCAACAGGTCTTACCGTGAAAAAAGAAAGTACTAGTACTAGATCTGTTAATTCGGCAACAGTTGATCGTTTGTTATTGCCATACCCTGAATCGGAACTCGTGCAAAATCCATTGTTGAAACAAGCACCAGTAAGCTATACATTCAAAGAGGAAAAAATAACAGACTTATTTAATTAACTATTAAACTGAAGAAATAATGAAAAGATTATTTTCAAATAAAAGCTTTTGGACAATTGGTTTGCTCATAAGTTTGTTCGTTAGCTCATTAGGACTTACATCTTGTAAGAATGACGAAGAAAGTACCAGCAGTACGCCTGTTAGTGTTGCTAAAGTTTATCTCGAAGATGCTAAGTCAGCCGTGACCGACCGAGAAGTGACTTTTGCACGTTTAGGCTCATTAATCAGGGTTGAAGGATCGGGTTTTACAGGGATGAAAAAGGTGTATATTAACGGTTATGACGCTTACTTTAATCCTGTGATGGTGACAGAAAATTCGATGATTATTCAGGTGCCGGAAACTGCACCAGTTATGGGTGTTGCTGATTCTGTGCGTAATACGATTCGTTTTGTGAAAGATGCAGCTGAATTTACTTATAAATTCCAAATCAGGGATGCCGCGCCAACGATTAGTAGTATTTCTAATACCATGCCCGCAGCGGGTGATAGTATTACCATTTATGGAACCGGATTGACTGAGATTAATAAAATTACGTTTCCGGGTAATGTAGTGGTTGCCGATGGTATTATTTCCGATACAAAGGGAACATACTGTAAGTTACTGATGCCCGCAGGACTTACTGACGGTGGTTCGTTATTGGTTGAAGGGTCGAACGGTGGGGTATATTCACCTGCGTACTTCAATTGCAAGTCAGGTATTATTCTTGATTTTGATGCTAATGGTTCTCAGGGATTCTGGGGATGGTCGCCAACCGGAAGTATGATAAATGCTTCAGATTTGGAATCGACTGTAATAGGTGTTGGTGCTAAATCGCAAGGAAAGTATTGTGCACATCTCCCGTCTCGTATTACTCAATTCCCAGCAGCTAAAAATCGTAACACGGAAGTATGGACTGCCGGAAATGGGGTTGATGACTGGCGTGGACGATTTGCAACTCTCATTCCTCCAACAACAGCTGTTAGCAATTTTGCATTCCAGTTTGATGTTTTTGTGCCAAACACCTGGGTAAATACTGGATTTCTCAAAATATGTTTGATTAATGGATTTAATGGCGGCGAATGGAGTGGAAAATGCTACAACTATGTTCCATGGTTAGTAAATGGGGTTGCTACTCCGTTTAAAACCACAGGTTGGGTAACCGTAACTATTCCTTTCAGTAAATTCTACGCATACTCAACTACAGATGTGGCTTATACGTTTGAGAATATATTGTCTGACCGTGAAAAGTCTTCCTATCAAAACTTTGGAATTTATTATGAAAACTCGGACATAAAGCTTTCTAATGTTACCGGTAAAACAACTGATGAAAGTACAGTTTTCTCTTCTTCGGCTACATCGGTAAATGTTTATACCGACAATTGGCGCATTGTGCCTCTTACCACACCGGTTTATAGTGATTATCCGGCTACAGCTAATTGATAATATGTCAAACTTACAAACAATTATTTAAGTATGAAATTCAAAAATATATTTCTCGCTCTTGCACTATCAGCCTTGTTGCTGACATCCTGCGATGATCAGATTATGAACTGGTACAAAGATCCTACTCATGGTGAAATTGCATCGTCGGAGCTTCCATTGGGATTAGCCGAAAAAATATCACGCTATAAAGAACTCAATACCTATACCAATTTTGTGCTGGGAATTGGTATAGATCTCACAATGTACATGGAAAACGAAACCTATAGAAATGTAGTCAATGCCAATTTCGATCAGGTAACAATCGGTTACGATATGAAACACGGCGCTATGGTAAATTCTGCAGGTGTAATTAATTATACGAATGTAGATGCGTTACTTGCCAAACTGAAAGAAGCCGGCTTGACTGTTTACGGACATACACTAGTGTGGCACTCCAACCAAAATGCAGCCTATCTTAATGGATTAATTGCTGCAACTGTCATTCCCGGATCTTCGGGAACTAATGTGCTTACCAACGGGGATTTTGAAAATAGTGCAACCGGTTGGGGAAGTTGGGGTAGTGGAAAAACCTCAGTTGCAGCTGCTACAGATGTAAAACTTGCAGGTACAACTTCATTGAAAATTGTGACAAGTGCAACTTCTAAAAATGAATGGGATGTCCAGGTTCAGGCACCAGCTGTAACTTTAGTTCCGGGGCATCAATATGAGATCTCATTTTGGGTTAAATCCGAAGGAACTGGTGGTGTTCGTCTTTCATTTGGCGATGCTACGCAAATGAGCAATCAGTATCCCTCCTTGAAATCAGGAGGTGGTTTGGCTGCGACATCAACGGCTTGGAAACAAGTAGTATATAGTACTTCAACTATAGATGCAACTACTAAATTTACAGCGGTAGGTACTAGCATGTCGTTCCGCCTTGATTTTGGTAAGATACCAAGTATGACCTATTATCTCGACAATGTAACTGTAGTAGATTTGGATGCAGTGCCTTCCAACATGCTCAGTAATGGAACTTTCGATGCAGGTATCACAGGTTGGTCTGCCTGGAATGGAGGATCTTCTGCACTATCAGCTGCAACAAGTGCACAGGCCTATCAGGGAGCTGGTGCTATGCAGGTGGTAAATGCAACAAGTAACTCTGGAGGACAATGGAAAGTGCAGATTCATAGTGATTTTACAAGTAAACTTCCTGTAGGAACTTATGTGGTTTCATATTTTGTCCGTTCCAATGCAGCCGGGTCTGTACGTTGTTCTACTACTGGAAATGCTTTGTACCAAGGTGATCAGGTAACAGGTCCAACGTGGAAGCAGGTTCAATGGGAAATAACTACTACAGGTGCTGAAGCCGGATTGAATTTTGATCTTGGTCTTATTGCAGGAACTTATTTCATCGATAATGTAACTGTTTATGATAAAACAAAGATTGTAGTTACAACACCACCTGTTACTATTGAAAAAACTGCTGCAGAGAAGGCTACAATCATAGGAAATGCAATGACAAGTTGGATTAGCAGCATGATGACGCATTACAAAGCGGATGTAAAGGCTTGGGATGTGGTGAATGAGCCTATGAATGAAGATGGAACGGTTCGGGATGGCAGTGCTGCAACTACAGCAAATGATATGTTCTATTGGGTTAAATATTTGGGTAAAGATTATGCGGCCACAGCTTTTAAATTAGCTCGTCAATATGGAAATACTACAGATAAACTTTTTATTAATGATTATAATTTAGAATACAGTTTAGCTAAATGCGATGGATTAGTAGAATGTGTGAAATATATTGAAAATAAGGGAGCTACTGTTGATGGTATCGGAACGCAAATGCATATTGATATTAATACAGATACGTTGAAAATTGATCAAATGTTTCAGAAATTGGCTGCATCAGGGAAACTTATTAAAGTTTCCGAGTTGGATGTTCAGGTGAAAACATCAACTCCAACAGTGGATAATTATGCTTCTCAGGCCAAGATGTACAAATATGTTGTTGATTCATACATGAAGTATGTTCCGGAAGCTCAGCGCTATGGTATTACTGTGTGGGCGGTTTCAGATGCCGTAAAGGAGCATACCACATGGTTACCTAATGATGCCCCATGTTTATGGGACAAAAATTATGCTCGTAAACATGCGTACAAAGGTTTTACAGATGGCCTTGCAGGGAAAGATGTTAGTAAAGATTTCTCGGGTGATCTTCAATACTAGCCCTATTGCTACGTTCCTCCAGAAAAGGGAGGGATGTGACAATTTACAATATTGAAAATTAGATGATAAAAAGATGTTCAAAATCCTATTAAACTCCCCTTTCGGGGAGTTTTGGGCTTTGGCTTCGAGTATTTATAAATGATGTCTCTATTAAAACCGATTATACGCTTATAAAAAATAAATAGCGTTGAAACATGTGATCTGAGATTATTGGCTTTGACTAATTTCTACCGAAGGTGAGTGTCTAAGTTTCAGAATAATAGTTGATAATGTGTGATTGTGTTGCTGATTCCCTTTTAAATAGAGGAGTTTGGCTTATAGAATTATAAAAATAAATTTAGATAAGAAAATATGAAATTACCTTCACAGAAAGTTTCGTTTGGAGAGAAAATAGGATATAGCATGGGCGATGGTTCAGCTAATCTGATTTTTCAGATGATGATGATGTTTCAACTTTACTTTTACACCGACGTATTTGGCATAAAAGCTACCGCTGCCGGTATGATATTACTTGTAGCCAGAGTGTTCGATGCCTTTGTGGATCCTATGGTTGGTATATTATCCGACCGTACAACCACGCGCTGGGGTAAATACCGTCCATGGGTATTGTGGACGGCCTTGCCATTTGCGTTATTTTTCATACTCGCTTTTTCGACTCCCGATTTTGGTGAACGTGGCAAAATTCTGTATGCAGGTATTACTTATATTTTATTGATGTCGGTTTACTCATTCAATAACACCCCTTACTCTTCGTTGGGAGGAGTTATGACTTCAGATATTAAAGAGCGCACAAGTATTTCCTCGATTCGTTTTGTTACAGCAACAATTGCTACCTTTGTAGTTCAGGGGCTTACTTTACCTTTGGTAGCCAAGTTCGGACATGGTGATGCAAAAACAGGTTGGCACTGGACTATCGTGCTTTTCGCTGTCATCGTCTTTGGATTATTATTGGTTACTTTTTTTACAGCTAAAGAGCGGATCACACCTCCTGCCGGTCAGAAAACATCTGTAAAGCAGGATTTGAAAGATATTGTTGGAAATGCTCCCTGGAAAGCAATGTTTGCACTTACACTTTTTTTGTTTGTCACTCTGGCTTTGTGGGGTAGTAGCATGTCATACTATTTTAATTATGTGGTTGACAAGGATGCTTTGTTTTCATATCTGCGTCATTTCGGTTTGGTTGCGGATGCGGGGCAAACCTACGGTGTTTGGCACAGCTTTTTGGATGCTTTCGGTTTGATTGCTAAAAATAATGCGCAGGTTTTTGCCGTTGGGTTTAGCTTGTTCAACATGATTGGGCAGGTTGTTACGCTATTTGGTGTAATATTTCTTTCGGGATGGTTGTCTGGTATTTTCGGTAAACGGAATGTATTTATTGTTTGCTTGGCGCTAACAGGTATTTTTACAGTTTTGTTTTTTGTTGTGTCACCGAAAAATATTGGTTTGATTTTTACGATCAATATACTGAAAAGTTTGGCTTATGCACCCACTATTCCATTGCTTTGGGCTATGATGGGCGATGTAGCTGATCATTCGGAATGGGTAAACCATCGTCGTGCTACCGGATTTGTTTTTGCAGGGATAGTATTTGCCCTTAAAGCCGGTTTAGGTATCGGTGGTGCTATTTGTGGTGCTATTATCGATTCGTTCGGTTTTGTGGCCAATACTGTTCAGTCCGAGTCGGCAGTATTTGGTATTAAGCTGACTTCGAGCGTGATTCCTGCAGCGACTTTCTTTGTTGGAGTTCTTGCATTGTTTTTTTATCCAATTTCCAAGAAACTAAATGAAAAGGTGCAGGCCGAATTGCATGCCAGAAGAGAGAATGCTTAGCTGTATGGTTCTAATTAGAGGATATCATTTTATGAGAAAAAAGGGATTGTTGTTTGCAGGTTCATTTTTAATTTTATTTTCTACTTGTTTTGCCGGTTGTAAGGTTTATAGTGAGGTCGTGCTTAAAAAAGCATTAAACAAAAAGTTTCTTATCGGAGTAGCGATGAACACTCCTCAAATTATCGGTCAAGATTTGCTGAGTGATAAACTGATTGTAAAACATTTCAATTCCGTTGTGGCTGAAAACTGCATGAAAAGTGAAATTATACAACCGATTGAAGGTGAATTTGACTTTTTCCTAGCAGACCAGTTTGTTAGTTTTGGCGAAAAGCATCGCATGGTTATTATAGGTCATACGCTTATCTGGCATTCGCAAGCTCCAAAATGGTTTTTTGTAGACGATAAAGGAAATCAAGTGTCGCGAGAAGTGTTGATAGAACGAATGAAAAAGCACATAACCACTGTGGTAAATCGGTATAAAGGACGTGTTCGTGGATGGGATGTGGTAAATGAAGCTATAAACGATGATGGTAGCTGGCGCGAAAGTCCATTTTACAAGATTATTGGGAAAGAGTATGTAAAATTGGCTTTTCAGTTTGCTCATGAGGCAGATCCTAAAGCAGAATTATATTACAATGACTTTTCTATGGCTAAAGAAGGACGTAGAACAGGTGTTGTGAAGATGATAAAGGAGCTTCAGGTAGAAGGTGTACATGTTGCTGCAATTGGTATGCAGGGACATTTTACTATGGACTATCCATCTTTGGATGAAGAAGAAAAAAGTATTGTGACATTTAGTGAGCTCGGAACTAAGGTGATGATTACAGAACTTGATTTGACAATTATTCCTTTCCCAACTAAAGTGGTGGGAGCAGATGTGGGAATGAAATTCGCCTATGATCCGGTATTGAATCCCTATCCAAAAGGAATGCCCGATTCAGTTGCCACAAAATGGAATAAACGGTTGGGTGATTTTTTCAAATTATTTATCAAACATAGTGACGTAATAAGTCGTGTTACCGTTTGGGGATTGACTGATAATCAAACATGGCGTAATGACTGGCCAATCAAAGGACGTTCTGATTATCCTCTGCTTTTTGATCGGAATTTTAATCCGAAACCAATTGTAGAAGCGATAATAAAAGAAGCAACTAAATAAAAATACTAAGCCTTTCCATTGGAAAGCTTAAAGGATGATATTTAGACTTGCATAGCAAAATAAATATAAAACTAACTGAACTCCACTTTAGAAATTTGGGGTCGTAAATTAGAGGATCATGAAAACACCAAGATATTTAGTGCCCAATCTTTATACTGCCGATCCAGCAGTTCATATTTTTAATGGAAAAATATTTATTTACCCTTCGCACGATGTGGAGTCAGGTATTCCCGAAAACGATAACGGCGATCATTTTGATATGCGCGATTACCACGTATTTTCGATGGACAATATCGATGGTGAAGTGACCGATCACGGTGTTGTGCTCGATGTTAAGAGTATTCCATGGGCGGGTCGTCAACTTTGGGATAGTGATGCTGCGCACAAAGATGGGAGGTATTATATCTACTTTTCGCTTAAGGATAAAAATGATGTATTTCATATTGGAGTTGCAGTGAGCAACCATCCAGAAGGACCTTTCGTAGCAGAAGACAGTCCTATTAAAGGAAGTTATTCTATTGATCCATGTGTTTTTGAGGATGGAGATGGAAGTTATTACATGTATTTTGGAGGTTTATGGGGCGGTCAACTTCAACGTTACCGTGACAATAAAGCTATTGAATGTGGTCATGAACCGGCGGATAACGAAATGGCATTGTGTCCTAGAGTGGTAAAGATAAGCGACAGTATGCTCGAATTTGCAGATGAGCCGAAAGATGCACTTATTCTGGACGAAAATGGAGAACCCTTAAAAGCAGGAGATCATGATCGTCGTTTCTTCGAAGCTTCGTGGATGCACAAATATAACGGTAAATACTACTTTTCATATTCCACAGGTGACACCCATTTACTGTGCTATGCAATCGGCGATAATCCCTACGGTCCGTTCACGTACCAGGGAGTTATTCTGATGCCGGTTGTGGGTTGGACTACTCACCACTGTATTGCCGAAATTGCAGGAAAATGGTACCTCTTCCACCATGATAGTGTGCCATCTGGTGGTCGCACCTGGTTGCGTAGTCTGAAAGTGGTAGAACTTGAATACAACGAAGACAGCACGATAAAGACTATTGATGGCGGAGGTGTAAAATAATAAGGTTTACACTGTTTACAACCTTTAAATAAGTGTCTATCAATGTTGCTAAAACACTCATGATTAAAGTTGATACCTATAAATGATAAGAAAAATAATATTCTTAGTCCTATTGGCCTTAACCACTGCTCATCTGACTGCGGAAGATGGTCATCAACTCTGGTTGCGCTTTAACAAGATTAATACAAATATACCCTATTTTTCTGGAATAGATGCAACTGAAAATCAGTTTGCGGTTAAAGAATTTCAGCACTGCTGGACTGAAATGACAGGAACTTCACTTCCGGTTGTAAGCGGACTAAATAATAACACCTTGGTGATTGGAACTTTAAATGATTCAACTATCGCTTCTTTCGGATTGAAAAATGAGATGAAGCAGCTAGGTCATGATGGTTATATTATTAGGAGTTTGCAACAAAAAAATAGGATTGTAACAGTGATCGCTGCTGCAGGTGAGAGCGGATTACTTTATGGTGTGTTTCATTTGTTGAGGTTAATTCATACCAATCAGTTTACGACATCTTTAGATATAAGAGAAAAGCCATCTTATGATATCCGCATACTTAATCATTGGGATAATCTCGACGGAAGTATTGAACGTGGTTATGCCGGTCACTCTATTTGGAAATGGAATGAACTTCCTGCAACGATTTCGCCTCGATACAAAGAATATGCGCGCGCCAATGCATCCATTGGAATCAATGCTACGGTATTGAACAACGTAAACGCATCCCCCAAAATGCTTTCGACAGAGATTCTGTTGAAGGTGAAGGCAATTGCCGTTGTGCTACGACCGTATAATATCCGGGTCTATTTGTCCATTAATTTTTCATCACCGAAAGAACTGGGTGGTTTGTCCACTTCCGATCCGTTAAATCCAGATGTTCGGAAATGGTGGAAAAATAAAGCAACAGAGATTTATAAACTAATCCCCGATTTCGGTGGTTTTTTAGTAAAGGCCAATTCTGAAGGTTTGCCAGGGCCGATGGATTATGGGCGTACGCACGTGGATGGTGCCAATATGCTTGCCGATGTGTTGAAGCCATTTGGTGGAATTGTTATGTGGCGTGCGTTTGTGTACGAGCCTGGCGACGACCGTGTGAAACTGGCTTACAACGAATTTCATAAGTTTGATGGGCAGTTTCGCGACAATGTGATTATTCAGGTAAAAAATGGTCCGGTGGATTTTCAGCCACGCGAACCTTTTAGTCCGTTGTTTGGTGCTATGAAAAAAACAGCTTTGATGCCCGAGCTCCAAATTACTCAGGAGTATCTTGGACAAAGTAATCACTTGGTTTTCCTATCCTCAATGTGGGAAGAATTTTTAGATACCGATACGCATGCAGCAGGCGATGGCACTACCATTTCTAAACTAACCACCGGAGAGGTTTATCCTCAGAAAATAACTGCTTTTGCAGGAGTTGCCAATATAGGTGATGACGCCAACTGGTGTGGTCATAATTTTGCGCAAGCTAACTGGTACGCGTTCGGAAGGCTGGCATGGAATAATCAACTTTCGAGCGAGCAAATTGCTGATGAGTGGATTAGAATGACGTTCACCTCACCCCCAACCCCTTTCCTTGAGGAGAGGGGAGTTCGGGACAGTTGTCTGTTGTCAATTAAGAAAATGATGCTAACTTCGCATCAGACTGCTGTGGATTATATGATGCCACTAGGTTTACACCATGTTTTTGCATGGACACATCACTATGGTCCTGAGCCATGGTGCAATATTCCTGGTGCGCGTCCTGATTGGTTGCCAACATATTATCATAAGGCCGATTCGGTTGGGCTTGGTTTTGATCGGACTACCAATGGGAGCAATGCTGTAGGTCAGTATTGTTCGCCGCTAAAAGAGCAATTCAATGATATGAGCCAATGTCCGGAGAAATATCTGCTTTGGTTTCATCATGTGCCATGGGATTACCGCATGAACGATGGAAAGACGATGTGGGATGAGTTATGTTATACCTACGATAAAGGTGTCCAGTATGTACGTGAATATCAGAAAATTTGGGACAAGGCAGAACCTTTTGTCGATGCACAACGGTTTGCAGAAGTGCAATCGAAATTACGTATTCAGGCTCGCGATGCTGTTTGGTGGAAAGATGCCTGTTTGCTTTATTTCCAAACTTTTTCAAAGCGCCCAATTCCGTACGACATTGAGCGACCGGTGCATGACCTGGATAGTTTGAAAGCGATAAAACTAGATTTGAAACATCATAGTTAATTAAATTCCCCTTTAGGGGTTAGGGGTAATTTTATGGAAAAAACGTGGCGTTGGTTTGGGCGTAAAGATAATATTACGCTGAACATGCTCCGACAAATCGGAGTGGAAGGAATTGTGACTGCATTGCATGATGTGCCATGTGGCGAAGTGTGGACATTTGAAGCGATTACTGAACTGAAAGCTTATATCGAAAGTTACGGCTTGCGTTGGTCGGTGGTGGAGAGTTTGCCGGTATCGGAAAGTATAAAATATGCTGGAGCCAACAGAGAGCAATTGCTCGAAAATTATAAAATCAGTTTGGCAAATTTAGGAAAAGCCGGTATCAAAACAGTTGTGTATAATTTTATGCCGGTAATCGACTGGATTCGTACCGATCTAAATTATAAATTGGCTGATGGAACTTCTACGCTTTATTTTGATAAAATTCGGTTTGGGTATTTTGATTGTTATATTCTAAAACGTAAAGGTGCAGAGCAAGATTATACGTCTGATGAATTAATGCAAATGCTTGAGTTAGATATAAAAATTACTCAAGCTGAAAAGGAAGAATTAATCAATACAATTATTGTAAAAACACAGGGTTTTGTAAATGATAGTTTTAAAGGGAATGTTCAAAAACCCGTGGAACTGTTCAATCAATTGCTGGAACTTTACAAAGGCATTGATAAAAATCAATTGCGTGCGAACCTGAAGTGTTTTTTGGAATGTGTAATTCCTACAGCCGAACGATATGGTATAAATCTTTGCATTCACCCGGATGATCCTCCATACCCGGTGTTAGGACTGCCTCGCATTGTAGGTAATGCAGAAGATATCGAATGGATACTGAATGCAGACAAGAGCCCCAGCAATGGCTTCACTTTCTGTGCCGGATCACTCAGTTCGGGTTTGCATAATGATGTTCCTGTTATGGCGCAGAAATTTGCAAAACGCACGCATTTTGTGCATTTGCGAAGTACCGAAGTGGCTGAAAATGGAAATTTTATGGAAGCATCGCACCTCGAAGGTCGTGGTCATCTGGTGGAACTGGTTCGTATTTTCGAACGAGAAAATCCTGGTTTACCGATGCGCGTCGATCACGGGAAATTAATGCTTACGGATGGAGACACTAAACACAATCCGGGCTATTCGTTCCTTGGACGCATGTTTGCCCTGGCTCAGGTGTCAGGCATAATGGCAGCAGTGAAGAACTCTAAGCAGATAGTAGAATAGGCATAAAAATGGAGTTTTTCAAGAGAATCATAAAAATTTAAGGAAATAGCAGTAATTATATTCCTCCCTTCAGGGAGGTTAGGAGGGTCTTATGAGCGAGTTATTTAGTATTGAAGGCAAAGTAGCCGTTATCACCGGAGCATGCGGTGTGTTGGGTGGTAGTGTGGCACAAAGTTTTATTGCATCAGGTGCCAAAGTGGTGGCTATCGGTACCAAGCAGGAAAAACTGGATGCCAAAGTAAAGGAATTGTCCGGGCTGGGTGGCGATGTAATTGGTTTTGTTGGTAATGTTCTCGATATTCCAAGTTTGGAAAAAATAGCGGCGGAAGTGGTTGCCAAATGGGGGCGGATAGATATTCTGCTGAACATCGCCGGTGGTAATATTCCCGGAGCTACGCTGATACCCGATCAGAGCTTTTTTGAAATGGAGATTTCGAAGTGGGATGCTGTAACCAATCTCAATATGAATGGAACGGTATATCCTAGTTATGTTTTTGGAAAAATTATGGCCGAACAAAAAAAAAGGAAGTATCATCAATATATCTTCGATGGCAGCTATGCAGTCGATGACACGTGTGCCGGGATATTCGGCAGCAAAAGCGGCGGTTGGCAACTTTACGCAATGGTTGGCGATGGAAATGGCAATGAAATATGGCGATGGTATACGTGTAAATGCTATTGCTCCGGGCTTTTTTATTGGGGAACAAAATCGTGCAGTGCTCATTAACCCTGATGGTTCATTGACCGATCGCAGTCTTAAAGTAATTGCTAATACACCCATGAGACGTTTTGGTGACATCAATGAATTGAACGGAGCTGTTCAATTTTTATGTTCTTCGGCGGCCAGCTTTATTACCGGTGTAGTGTTGCCGATTGATGGAGGTTTTAGCTCATTCAGCGGAGTTTAAGCATTTAAACATATTCATAAGAATAACAGTCAATAAATCAGTATAAAAGTGCGTCTATTGTCCAATTTTAAATAATATGGATAATGGACGCATTTTTCATGAAAAAACCGGCGTTAAATTCAATCTGAATACTTGATTTTCAGTAGAAAAAAAAATATTTACTATCAGTGTATTGTTCATTAAAATATTATGTCTATCTTTGCAACCCATTTTGGAGAAAAACCAACAGGATATAAATAAACTATTTAAGTTATCAAAAACAAAGTAAAATGCCTACAATTCAACAATTAGTTAGAAAAGGAAGAGCAGAACTCATTGACAAAAGCAAATCGCCAGCGTTGGATTCTTGTCCACAACGTCGAGGAGTTTGTGTTCGTGTTTACACTACTACCCCTAAAAAACCGAACTCGGCTATGCGTAAAGTTGCCCGTGTACGTTTAACTAACCAAAAAGAAGTGAATGCCTACATTCCTGGTGAAGGACACAATTTGCAAGAGCACTCTATCGTAATGGTACGTGGTGGTCGTGTAAAAGATCTTCCAGGGGTTCGTTATCACGTGGTTCGTGGAACACTAGATACATCCGGTGTTGCTGGTCGTACTCAACGTCGTTCTAAATACGGAACAAAACGTCCAAAACCAGGACAAGCAGTGGCCGCAAAAGGTGCACCAGCTAAAGGTAAAAAGAAATAATAAGAATTGACGGATAAGCGTTTTAATTCGCTGTCCCAATTGCAGTTCTAAAAAACAACAAAATCAAGTTTAACACTTGTTTGAGTTTTCAGGAAGCAGATGAAAGTTGAGTAAATGATTCAGAGGAATCGTTGAAGTAAGACTAAAGCAACTAAAAAAACAAAAACGGAAATTTTCAAGAAAAATGAGAAAATCGAAACCAAAAAAGAGGATCGTATTACCTGATCCGGTTTTCAATGAGTCGATGGTTACAAAGTTTGTAAACCACTTGATGTATGATGGTAAAAAATCTACCGCATTTGACATTTTCTATTCATCGCTCGAAACTGTTAAAAACAAGCTTCCGAACGAAGAAAAATCCCCTCTCGAAGTTTGGAAAAAAGCCCTCGAAAATATTACTCCATTAGTGGAAGTAAAATCTCGTCGTGTTGGTGGTGCTACATTCCAAGTCCCTACTGAAATCCGTGCAGACCGCAAGGAATCAATTTCAATGAAAAATCTTATATTGTACTCACGCAAACGCGGAGGTCGCTCGATGGCTGATAAATTGGCTGCCGAAATCGTTGATGCATTCAATAACCAGGGTGGTGCTTTCAAACGTAAAGAAGACATGCACCGTATGGCTGAAGCCAACCGCGCATTTGCTCACTTTAGATTTTAATTGAAATAAAACATTTAAAAGTAAAATCATAGTTATCAAATGGCTAAAGGAGATTTAATTTATAACAGAAACATCGGTATCATGG